>JACCDI011465272.1_pt1 | contig 10541 bp, 11 predicted proteins | sample 7442791 | NCBI WGS metagenome assembly JACCDI01 (sample SAMN15323434, study PRJNA562643) | freshwater metagenome | isolation source: river surface water | place: USA:Blue River Watershed | collected 2017-08-15
CAATCAAAATTGATGATGTGGCAGCTGCACGAACAGCTACGCAACACCTTGTAAATCAAGGTCATAAGAAGATTGGGCTGATGTCAGGTCGCCCTGATGATCCATTTAATTTCAGCGTTCTACAGGATCGTCGTAAAGGTTTCATGCAAGCTCTAGTTGAAAATGGTTTGGAATGGTTGCCATCTCGTGAAATCCATGGTGACTTCACAATGCATACCGCTGCGCGTGCAATGGATGATTTATTGGCACGACCAAATAGACCAACCGCAATATTTTGCGAATCTGATGAAATGGCATTGGGCGCAATGCAAGCTTTACGCCGCCATGGATTAAAAGCACCAGATGACATTTCCATAGTTGGATTTGATGGACATGAGATGGCTGAATTTTCAGAGCTAACAACTATCGAACAACCCGTTACCTTGATGGGCGAAATGGCAGCGTGGTCAATTATGGAACGTTTACGTAAACCATCCATTGATCCACCATCATTGGTACTGCCAACGACCTTAGTCGTGCGTAATTCGACCCGCCGATTGACTCCCGAAGAACAAGCTCTCTGATGTAACCTTGCTGGCATGAGTGATCTTCAAGTTTCAGCGCCGAATCTTGCCGAACTACAAACGCACCACAGTGCGAAGTGGAGAGGTTTTCCGAAGGATGTACTTCCGCTTCCTGTAGCTGAAATGGATTATCCAGTCGCTGCGCCAATTCGCGCCGTGCTCGCTGAAATGGTTGCTAATTCGGATCTTGGTTATCTTGATTCGATTCCTGAACTTGGTCTCGGATTTCAAAAGTTTGCAGCAGAACGTTGGGGTTGGGATCTAGATCCACTTCAAGTTCGTGCAGCTACAGATGTTGGTGTCGCGGTTGTTGAAATTTTGCGTGTATTTACAAAGCCTGGTGATTCAATTTTGATCAGTTCACCCGTGTATCACAATTTCTATACATGGATTGATGAAACTAAGTTAAACAAAGTTGATGTTCCATTTGAGCGAACAGGCGATGAGTCTAAGAATCCATGGGAAATTAACTGGGATGGAATTGAAAAGGCGTACGCATCTGGCATTAAGGTGCATTTGTTGTGTAGTCCTCATAATCCGCTAGGTCGTATTTACTCTAAAGAAGAGTTACTTCGAATCGTTGCGTTAGCAAAGCAGCACAACGTTATTGTCATTAGCGATGAGATCCATGCTCCGCTTACATATAAGGGTGAAATTTTCGTGCCCTTTTTAGCTCTAGGTAAAGATGCTGAGGAAGTAGGAGTAACCGTTACCGCTGCCTCAAAAGGTTGGAATATTGCAGGATTAAAGTGCGCAATTATTGTTACACAAAACGAAAATATGAATCTCCGTTTGAATAATTTGGCTATGGCTATGCCATACCGCGCTTCATTACTTGGTGGATTTGCTACTGCCGTAGCATTTTCCGAAGGTACCGAATGGCTTGATGCTGTTCTAGATAATCTAGATCACAATCGAAAGATGATTAAAGATCTGCTTGATGCAAAGTTGCCTTCAGTTAAATACCACATTCCCCAGAATGGTTATTTAGCATGGCTTGATTTAGAAGCTCTGCAACTAGGTAAAGATCCATCAGCCACCTTGATTGAAAAAGGGAAAGTGGCTTTTAATGCGGGGCATACTTTCGGAGCGCAATGCTCACAGTATGTACGTCTGAACTTTGCGACGAGTCCAACGATTGTTACCGAGGCGATTGAACGTATAGCTCGGTCGATATAAATGTCAGCCAAGAAATACGATGTTGTCATCGTTGGTGGTGGCCATAACGGATTAGTGGCAGCTACTTATCTTGCAAAAGCTGGAAAATCAGTTGTAATTCTTGAGGCAAACCCTGAAATTGGGGGAGCAACGCAAAGCGTTCGAACCTTTCCAGGGTTTGATGCGAATTTATCTCGATACTCTTATTTAGTAGCTCTACTTCCAGATCTAATTGTTACCGAGCTTGGCCTTAACTTTGAATGTATTTCGCGTGAGGTTTCTAGCTATACACCTTACGGAGATAAGGGGCTATACGTTTCTCGAGTTTGGGATGAGCAGACCGAGCTATCATTTTTAGAATTAGATCCAACTGGAGCTGAGGGCAAGGCCTGGCAACAGTTTTACGGCGAAATCGCTGAGTTTGCTCAAAGAATTGCACCTTTTATGTTGAAGCCTTTGATGACTCGCAGTGAGTTAAAGAGCGCAATCAATATGCCAGATGTGTGGGATTACCTTATAGAGCGACCTATCGGCGAAGAGATCGACAAAAGATTCAAAAATGATTTGGTAAAGGGCGTCGTACTCACCGATGCGCTGATTGGCACTTTTGCTTCAGCGTATGAAATGCAGGCAAATATCTGCTTCTTGTATCACTTAATCGGTAATGGAACGGGAGAGTGGAAAGTTCCTCGTGGTGGAATGGGTGCATTTGTAAAAGAGCTCATACGTGTTGCAACAGATTCAGGTGTTGAGATTCGAACAAATTCTAGGGTTCAATCAATCACAAGTGATGCGCAATTAGTCACTACGACTTTGCAATCTGGTGAGGTCATTAAATCTGAACATCTTTTATCAAATGCTGCACCTCAAGTACTTGCACAGCTACGCGGAAAACCTCAACCAGCTAGTCTTGATGGCTCACAAATGAAGATAAATATCTTGCTCAAGCGCTTACCTCAATTGAAATCTGGAATAGATCCACGTTTGGCTTTTGCGGGTACCTTCCATGCAAATGAAACATTTTCTCAATTCGAACAGGTTTATAGTGATGCTAAAACAGGTGTTATGCCAGAAAAGATGCCGATCGAGATGTACTGCCACACATTGTCTGATCCATCAATCTTGAGTAAAGAACTTCAAGATGCTGGATATCAAACACTGACACTCTTTGGTTTGCACACACCTGCATCTTTATTTGATCTGGATAATGATGCGGCTCGGGAAAAGGCCTTGGAATCTGCTTTAGCTTCATTGAATGATTACTTGGCCGAACCAATAGAAGATGTAATCGCTGAAATGGAGGTGAAGACTCCGTTAGATATTCAAGAAGCTATTGGTCTTCCACGCGGAAATATCTTCCACAAAGATCTCTCATTCCCTTTCAGGGAAGATGGCTCCGCTGCATCCTGGGGAGTAGAGACAGATGACCCACGAATCTTCATATGTGGCGCTGGAGCCATACGTGGAGGAGGAGTAAGTGGAATTCCTGGACATAATGCGGCTATGGCTTTGCTCTCTAACAATTAGACTTACGCCATGAGTCTTCATCCTGAAACATCTGCAATTACAGCTGGACGTCCTGATCCGGCACCTGATGCTTCACTGAACCCTCCTATTATTTTTTCATCTACCTATCATGCAGGTGGTCCTGTTGGTTACGGTCGCTACGGAAATGAAAGCTGGAGTGCACTCGAAGCAGCAATTGGTGAGTTAGAAGGTGGAGCAACACTTTCATTTTCATCAGGCATGGCAGCTATAAGTGCAGTCTTTTCAATCCTGCCAATTGGTGCGCCAGTTGTTGCATCGAACCAGGGCTATAGCGGCGTTATGGGATTACTTAATCAGTTCAATGCAACTGGTCGACTCGAAGTTCGTTTTGTAGACATCACAAACACAGAAGAAGTAATTGCAGCCATGAAGGGTGCAGCACTAGTTTGGCTGGAATCACCAACTAATCCATGCCTTGATGTTGCCGATTTGCCTGCATTAATTAATGCTGCAAAGAAATTAGGAATTGGTGTTGCGGTTGATAACACATTTGCCACACCGCTAGTACAAAAGCCATTAACTATGGGCGCAGATATTGTTATGCACTCTGTAACTAAGTTTTTGGCAGGGCACAGTGATGTTGTATTGGGGTCACTTTCAACAAATGATCAAGCATTATTTAAGCGATTAGATGAGGCCCGTCGATTCAATGGATCGATTCCTGGTCCATTTGAAGCATGGCTTGCGGTTCGTGGTATTCGTTCATTCCCCGTGCGTTTCCGAGCAGCTGAAAGCAACGCAAAAGAACTTGTAAAGCACTTAAGTTCACATTCAAAGGTGACAAAGGTTCGCTACCCAGGCTTCGGCGCAGTAGTTTCATTTGAAGTTGATGGAACAGCTGAGCAAGCCGAAAAGGTATGTGAGTCTTCGAAGTTGATCACTCATGCAACAAGCCTCGGCGGGATCGAATCACTATGGGAACGCCGCCGTCGCTGGGCTCTTGAAAGTCATTCAGTTCCTGAGCAATTGATCCGTTTATCGGTTGGTTGCGAGCATGTTGATGATCTGTGGGCAGACATTCAGCAAGCGTTAACCGTTCTGTAAAGAATTATTGAACAAAAGCGAGTATTTTTAACCCATGAAAGCAATACGTCGACTCGCAGCAGCTGCGACTATGGCCATCTTGGCATTTCGCGCCGTCGGATCATTCCTATCATGGGTAGAACACCAAGAGGATTCTGTCGCTGACACTTGGGTCGATGAAGATGAATTCGAAGATGCCTGATTACGAATATATTCCTGGCTCTTGCAATATTGGTAAAGGTGAAATTCGACGCCGCCAATTAGTTGGTTTAGTTGGTTTATTTTTTTCAATCACAGGCTTAATCGGTTTTATCGCGGCCGGCGCACCCGCAGGTATTCGTTTGGGTATTTTCTTCCCGTTAATGGTTGCATCAGTCGGTTTTGTTCAATCACGTAGCAAGTTTTGTTTAGCGTACGGATTTGCAGGAACTTTCAATATTGGCAAGATGGGCGATATTAAGCGGGTTGCTAGCAAGGAAGATCGCGCAGCTGATCGCAAGACAGCACTGGCCATCCTTGGAAAATCTTTTGCACTTGCAACTATAGCGACATGTGTGGTTTTAGTACTACCCTTTTAGTATGAAGATACAAATTCATACACGTCACGCCGATTTAGCAGAAGATTTCAAAACAATCGCAGAAGAAAAGCTCAACAGTATGGAGCGATTTAGCGTAGTTATTGATCGCGTCGAAGTTGAAGTTCTTCACGAAAACAACCCACATCAGGGTAAACATAAACACAAAGTCATTTTGACTTCACATGGCTCTGGTCCGCTTTTAAGAGCAGAGGCAGCAGAGTTCAACGACCTTGCTGCTTTTGACGCGGCGATTAAAGCCTTTGCTTTGCAGATTCGTAAAATCCATGAACGCGCAAAAGATTACGATCGCGCTACAGTTCGAAAGATGAAGACTGAGATTTAAACGATCTCTGTTCCATCTTTACGTGTAGCTGTAAGGCTTGCTACTGCTGTCACCGTTAATGCTGACACGATCACCAGCAGGCTCACCTCGATCGGTACGTGAGGCAACTCAACACCGGCAATCTCGTGGATGCCGACGCCATGGAAGGCTTCAATAAACATCTTAAGTCCGATAAACGCCAAGATGAAGGAAAGTCCCTTTGAAAGGTAAACCAAGCGCTGCAACAAGCCTTGTAATAAGAAGTACAACTGGCGAAGTCCCATAAGGGCAAATATGTTGGCGCAGACCACTATGTATGGATCGCGGGTAATGCCAAAAATCGCCGGGATTGAATCAAGAGCAAAAACAAGATCTGTGAAGCCTAGTGACACAAGCGCAATAGTGAATGTGGTCGCGCCCTTAGAGCGAAGAAATGTAATGATGCGATCTTCTTTCCATTCCTCCTCGCCATCATCTTCAACCAAAAGTTTGTAGGCGGTAAAGATAAGAAAAGCCCCAAAGAGGAAGAATGCTCCTGAAAAGCGTTCAATGATTGCACTACCGGCGGCGATAAATCCACCACGAAGTACTAGCGCGATAATGATTCCTAGAAGCAGCACAAGCTGTTGCTTAGTTTTCTCAACTTGCAAACGACTTAGGATGATGACGAAAACAAAAATATTATCGACAGACAAGGCGTATTCAGTTAACCAACCTGCAAAAAACTCCTTTTGTGCATTCGCATCAGGAGTCCAATTAGGCATAAAGAATCCAAAGGCAAGCGCTGCAACAACATAAATGACTGTCCAGATGCCAGCCTCAGCCATGGTGGTCTCTTTATTGCGGCGTACAACTGCAACGCAAAGGTCAAAAATAATTACAAGAGATAAAAGGCCAAGGGTTACAAGCCATGTTGTCGTAGATTCCATGGCGGTATTGTGCCAGTTAGTGGTGTACCCACATAGTTGAAACAGCCGGAATAGTTACTTTTCCATCGCGTCCATCAACGACTCCTGCGCTCACAATCAATAGCTTCCCGGTGATCTCTACCTCAATTGGCAAATTACTTAAATTCATGAAAATAGAAACATTTCCCCGTTTGAAAGCTAGAAGCGAGTCACCTTTGTGGCCATGAACAGGAGATTCAATCCAGCTAATTTCCCCATTCGCAACTAGATGCTCAGCGCGCAGATCTAATGCATTTCTATAAAGATTGAGAGTGCTCTTTGGATCAGAATCCTGCTTTTCGACAGTTAAATTTTTCCAGCTTTCTTGCAGTGGAAGCCAAGGTTTTCCTGCGGTAAATCCAAACGGTGCGTTTTCGCCATTCCAAGGCAGAGGCACTCGAGCGCCGTCACGACCTTTTTGAACTCCCTTGGTGCGGAAGTAAATAGGATCCTGTCGAGATTCATCAGGAATGACACCATCTGGTAAGCCAAGCTCCTGACCTGCAAATACATAACAGGAACCAGGCAAAGCAAGAACAAAAAGTGCAAGTGCTCGAGATTCCAGATCACCGATGCGTGATGCAACACGAGGTGAGTCATGATTGCTTAAGGCCCATGTTGGAAGTGCTTCTACTGATTTCATCAAATCTATTGCTGCGCTCATGACACCGAATAAGTGTTGCGCATTGAATGGTGCGTCTAATAGATCAAAATTGAAAACTTGGTGCAACTCATCTGGGCGAACATAACGAGTTGAATTAATAGGTGGATGTACCCAAGCTTCTGCAACTGCCATAACATCGCGCGAGCCATATGAATCAAAGATCTTTCGCCACTGTCGGTAAATCTCATGCACTCCTTGGCGGTCAAAGTATGGAACCGTAGGAAGGAGTGCATATCGACGTTCAGGATCCATCGGCATATCTAGGCGTAATGCATCACTAAGTCCTTGTGGATCTGGGTGATCCTTCAAAACATCCTCTTTAACTAAACCATGTGCAACATCAATTCGAAATCCGTCTGCACCAAGATCTAGCCAAAAACGCAAAGTCTTTTCGAAATCTTCTGCGACATCCGGATTCTCCCAATTCAAATCTGGTTGGGAGGAGTCAAAGAGATGAAGATAAAACTGTCCATCATCTACTTGTGTCCACGATGGCCCACCAAAAAGTGAGATCCAATTATTAGGGGGAGTTCCATCTGGATTTGCGTCGTAGAAATGAAAACGTGCTCGTTCTTTTGAACCTCGTCCAGCTTTCAAGGCTTCCTGAAACCACACATGTTGATCAGAAAAATGGTTAGGAACAATATCTACGATAACTCTAAGCTCTAATGAATGCGCAGCTTCGATCATCTTCTTCGCATCTGCTAAATTTCCAAAACGTGGATCTACATCTCGTGGATCAGCGACGTCATAACCACCATCTTTATTTGGGGATGTATAAAAAGGGCTGAGCCAGATTGCATCCACACCAAGGGATTTCACATACTCAAGTTTTGAGGTGATGCCTGGTAGATCGCCTTCGCCATCTCCGTTGCTGTCAAAAAAGGAGCGCGGATAGATCTGGTAGATCGTTGCTTCTTTCCACCATGGCGAAAATTTCATGGTGTAAGGCTACGGATTAGGCAATTTCCAAACAATGTAAAAAGGATGCAAACACCCTCGCTACGTTGCGCTTTTATAACGTTTTAGCGGGGCAGTTTGCCGTCTAGCTCTTTTACAAGGGCCTGGATCTCTTTAGACAACACTTGCAACTCTCTAAGTTCCTCAAGGGCAGCTGAGTGCGTTTCAGAAATCATCTTTTCGACACTAACTGACTGCGCTTTCTGACCAACCATAATTATTGAAAGCAGGACTAACTGTAGGAAGGTCTGTGCGATCCAAGAAACGATGGTTATCGAGTCACCGGACTTGAGCGCCTTCGGCAGTGAAATGAGTGCAATTGCTGCAAAAACATAGGCACACCACATAGTTGCTACGCCTGAAGTAATTTTTTCTGCTAGCCAAAGATTAAAGCGCTTCATACCAACAACGATACACTTGAAACATGGAGATCATCTATATCTGTCTTCTTTCATTAACTCTGCTTGGTGTTGCATACTGCGCCCGTCTATTACGTGCCTTGCATGCAAAGTTGAGCAGGAGTTCAGCAGCGGTTTCCCGAGATTTAGCGAAAATCTCTCATGAGCACAAAAAGAGTTTGATGCTTTTATATCGACAAACAGAAGCCTTTATTCAGTTAACTCAATTAATGGAATTTAAGTCACCAATTCCACCAACTAGAAGTTGGGCTGCATCACCAGATCTATTGCTAACAATTACCGAGATTGTCAGAAAGCACCGTCCAGGCTTTGTAGTAGAGCTTGGCTCTGGAATTTCAACTCTAGTTACATCCAAGGCAGGTGCGCGCAGAATTGTCAGTATCGATAACTCTGAAGAGTTTGGCGGAAAGACCGTTTCCTTGTTGAAAGAACACAAGGTTCGAGGAGTTGAGGTGCGAATTGCTTCATTGCAGCCGTACGCAAATGGCTCAACCTGGTATGACACTTCAAAAATCAAAGATTTAAAGAAGATCGATCTGTTAATTATCGACGGTCCACCTGGCTCAAAAAATCCCGATGCTCGCTATCCAGCTTTGGCTGAGTTCAAAGACAAGCTTTCAACTTCGGCAGTAATTGTGATTGATGATGTTCATCGTGATGGTGAGAGAAAATTAGCTGAAGATTTTGCAAAGGCATTGCCAAACCATCACCTTATTATCTTGGATCATGAAAAGGGCACAGCGGTAATTTCGCCTCGCTAACCCATGCAAATAAATCGCGAATTAGCTTTGGCCGAAGCCAGCACAAGAATTGTGGACACCTCAGCTTTTGTTCGCGCCGTTCTCTCAGGTCGTCGTCGCAACATGCAAGTTTCATTTGAACGTATTGATATTCGCCCTGTTGAGATTAAGGGCGTTTTACATCTGCAACTGATGCAAAATGATGGACGTGCGACAACTACAAAAAACTTGCTACCTGAGCAGGTTGCCGTAGATCAACTGCTAGATAGCGGCTATGCGAACATAACTGTTGAGACAACAACAGAGGCCTATTCAGTGCGCATTACAAAGAGCGGGGAAGCTCAAGTCCACATTGAAAAGCGAGCATCAGAACAAAACCTGTCCCATGACAAAAAGAAGGAACGCTTGCTAGACCCAAGTGATCCATTCTTACGTGAAGTTGGCATTGCTGATGCAAAGGGAGTCATTAAGCCATCCCGTCAGGACAAGTACAAGCAGGTTGAAGAGTTCTTACGCTTGTTGTCGCCAACTTTAAATGCCGCTATTGAAGCTGGTCAGATTCACAAACCAACGGTAGATAAACCACTTCGCATTACAGATTTGGGATGCGGGCATGCCTACTTAACTTTTGCAGCACATCAGTTTTTGATGAAATCTGGAATACCTGTTGAAGTCACAGGTATAGATGTACGTCCAGATTCTTGTGATCGCAATAATGCGATTGCAGAAAAACTGGGCATTACATCAACAATTACATTTAAAGCTGAAGAGATTTCAAAAACGACCGCAGATTCAGCAGATGTCGCAATTGCTTTACATGCTTGCGATACAGCAACAGATGATGCAATTGCCTGGGCAGTCAACGGAGGAGCAAAACTGTTGTTGATCGCTCCTTGCTGCCATCACGATATTCAAAAACAAATTGATGCAGCACCTGAACCATGGGGCGCACTCACAAAGTTCGGCTTAATGAAGGAGCGTTTAGGGGATCTGCTAACTGATTCATTCCGCGCGCAACTATTGAGAATCGTTGGTTATCGAGTCGAAGTCATTGAGTTTGTCGGGGGAGAACACACTCCGCGAAATCTGATGATTCGTGCAGTTAAGACGGGTGCAAAACCAGAGAAGTTAGATATCGACCGATATCTCGAAATTACCGCTGATTGGAGCGTTACTCCTGCGTTAGAGAAGAAACTTCCCACACTTAACATCCGTTAGACTTGAGGCATGTCAAAGGTCCTCGCATCCCTTCCTGTTGGTGAAAAAGTAGGTATTGCCTTTTCGGGTGGTCTCGATACATCGGTTGCAGTTGCTTGGATGCGCGACAAGGGAGCTGTCCCTTGCACATACACAGCAGATCTTGGCCAGTATGACGAGCCAGATATTGATTCAGTTCCAGGTCGCGCAAAGGAATATGGCGCAGAGATTTCACGCCTAGTTGATTGCAAAAATGCACTAGTCGAAGAAGGTCTTGCAGCGATTGCTTGCGGAGCTTTTCATATTCGCTCAGGCGGTAAGCAGTACTTCAACACCACACCTTTGGGTCGCGCAGTAACCGGAACCATGTTGGTTCGTGCAATGCATCAGGATTTAGTTGAAATCTGGGGAGATGGATCTAC
>JACCDI011587802.1_pt1 | contig 10534 bp, 8 predicted proteins | sample 7442791 | NCBI WGS metagenome assembly JACCDI01 (sample SAMN15323434, study PRJNA562643) | freshwater metagenome | isolation source: river surface water | place: USA:Blue River Watershed | collected 2017-08-15
ATTTCAATTTCTGACCAACAATGCTAATTTTGTATGTAAATTTGCTGTGTAGCTTCTCCAAAACTTCTCTGACAACTAGTAGCATTCTCATGATAATCAGTTCAATTTTTTATTTTTTGATACGAGTACTTCTTACAACATGACAACATCATGGCCAATTCCATAAAATGAGGGTTTTAGTGACTTTTTTACTTTAGTGAAATGATATGATCTGAAGTCATTGACATTGTGAACTCGTGCCTAAAAAGTCTGTCATGGTCGCACATTGTGTTGTGCTAAATGGAAATATGGGCGTAATATAGTATGAGTCAATGTCTTATACATCAAAACAATAATGCTTGAGTTGGAATTCTGTCTGCAAACGCGTGCAGCAGCTACCTGGCAAAAGAGCTGGTTTTTCTGCAAAAAAAATTTTGACATCTGATATATTATCTGACACGTAGAAAACATACTGAGTTCTACGAATGTTCTAAAATGCACCAAGCCATCCTGAAAGTGAATTGAAAAGCATCTGGGAAGAGTTGTTCTATGTTACCAAGAAGAATGATGAGCTGGACTTAAGCTCCTATTATTATATAATAGAATAAGTGTGACTACTTGGAATGAGCGTGAAATATCAATTTCAATTATTTCGAGGGGGTCAAAAAGGCCCTCGAGATCTGACATTTTCGTTGTGCAAAATAAATAAATACTGGTACTTATTATCCCCAAGAGGTCCCTCACAAAAGATCTTTATTCGCCTTGAATATTTTTTTAACTCTCCACTTACCGAGAGTTCAATCGATCAAACAAACACAGAATAATGTCCGAAATATCCCCAGAAAAACATCATGTCGATGACAGGATAGAGTTTCTTGGCCCCACAACTGTGGAGGAAGCAGAGCAAAATCATAAGTCGAATGATTTTGACGATATAGGCGATGACGCCCTGATTGTGGACCCACTACTAAAGTACCTCAACTGTAAGGGTAAATACAACGGCGACAAGAATCAAAAAAGCCAATATTTCAACATCGAAGAAGTAATCGAAGCAATTAAAACCGAAGGATATTATCACATTCCATCGGTTTTGACACACGAAGAATGCAACGAGGCACTCGGGAATCTTTGGGATTTTGTTGAGGATGTTTCCGGGGGATGCGTGCACAAAAGTGATCCCACAAGTTGGTACCCAAGGGATGCCATTGAGAGCAAAAAAGGCAATCCAAACGGATCATCCGGAAGGATTGACGAAAATCATGAAGATTATGATCCGTGGCCTCATACTGGTTACTCATCATTCCCGGACATGTTTCAGTCCCTTGGAGCCGGTTTTGTATTGGGAAAAGTCCGGGAGCTGCTGGCCGGGCGGGTATTTGAACCATTGTATGGAACGAGGGAATTAATTTGTTCCAAAGAGGGTTTCACTTTTCATCGACCTTTGGTGGTTGATTTAAACGAGGGAGAGGGAGGAGATCACGCTAATCCATTCATTTGGAATCGGCACAATGGGGATGGCAGCTCTGAATCGTTTCGTCCGTTGTTTCGGGTTTGTGGGAAGCCACAGCCTGAGTCAGTGGGTCAGCATTACGATCAGGGTGTCCCACTTAGTGCGATGAGTAATAATAACAAAGAAAACAATAATGGAATTGCCCCAAAAGGGACTAGCAGCAATAAACAAGGGAAATCAAAAATGAACAAAATGGAATACAAACGCATCAAAAACCAAAAATACAAAGAATTGACTGGGCTGTGCCACATTCAAGCATCTATATCTTTCACCGATCAAACCATTGATAAAGATCGGGGCGGGGGGCACTTTCTGTGCTACTCGAATTCACACTCGAAAGTTCATAGAGACCTTGTTGGAGGTACATATCGTGCGACGCCTTCATCTCAGGTTGGACGAGCACAAGGCGATGTGAAAGAGAGAGCAGATCCTACATGGGTCCCGCTCACAGATAGTGAGGTGGAAAATCTGAAAGATTTGGGATGTAAGGAAGAAAGAATACACGCCAATGTTGGTGACGTGATTCTTTGGCGGTCGGATCTGGTGCACGCAGGTGTGGCTCCAACTTTAGTGCAAAAATCGATCGAAAATGGTAATTCTTCTCTCGACGGATCTCGAGAATTCCGAGCTGTGGGATATTGTAGTATGCTTCCCATGGATGCAGCCAGGGATTACATTTTGTGGTCCATGCCAAAATATAAATTACGAAAAAAGAAGAATGACATTGGTGAAAACGAGATGATACCACTGGAAATGGCGTCTACGGATCAATCAATTTTGCAAAAACAGTCTCCAAATGTACATCCTCTACTTTTGACTCAAGAAGAATTCCTCACTCAACAAAAATTGGAAGCGTATCGGACTGGTAGGACTGGAGATCATCGACCTGAAGTGGAAGTGTGGCATGACCATCGAAGGGTGACTATGTGGGACCAATATTTATCAAAAGACGGCAATAAATACTCATCTGGTCGACGCTTTAGCAGAGATTTTGATCCGAACGATATTCGACGTGTCCCTCCTCGAACCTTTCAACGACCAAAATTTCGTCTGGGTCCTCCTCCTTTGACTGTTCGTCAAGCAGAATTGTATGGGTTGCTTCCCTATTGTGAAAGCTCGCCTAATGCAGAAAAAGAATCTGAAGCAACTCACGCAGCAATCAAACGAGCTGTGATCCGCGGAGTGAAGTTTGTCAATGGCGTCTTTAATGACGACAAAACAGTTGAAATTGGGGCATCGACACAGAAACAAGTGAACACGTCTGCTGATGAAAGAACGCGGAAGATAATCCCAATCTGCCTCTCGTCAATGCAAGTCTTGGACCCAGGCATGCCCATAATTGGTCAAGACAAGTATCTTGGAGGCATGTCATCTCCTTGCGGACGATTTATTTTCGGAGTCCCAGGACATGCGAAAAGAGTCATTCGAGTAAATGTTGAAACTGGTTTAGTTGATTGGATTGGGCCAGCCTACGAAGGCGAATTCAAATGGCTAAGAGGAGTAGAGATTCCTTCTTCTGTAATGGGGGAAAATGGAGATGGGAATATGAATTATCCTTCTGGATGCTGCATCGCCCTTCCTTGTAACAGCAATGCGGGTTGCGTTTTAAAAATAGACCCAGAGAAGTCGTCAGTGTCGACATTTATCACTGGGCCGGCGATTCCACGCGTAGAGGAGGGTTGGCTTTATCACGGAGGAAATTTGTCTTCTTTTGACGGTTTGATCTATGCTATACCTGCTTCAGCCCCACGCGTCATGAAGATAAACCCAAGAAACGACACAACAGAGTATATTGGCCCAGAATTTGAAGGCAAAGCAAAATGGTACGGTGGAATTGTGGGGGCTGATGAATGCATCTATGGAATCGCGCACAATTCTACGGGTGTATTGAAAATCAACCCCATGACACAAGAAGTCAGTGTTTTGGCAGAAGGAACTTTGCCGGAAGGGAGGTGGAAATGGCACGGAGGTCTAGCATCTCTCGACCGGAAGAAGATAATAGGTTTCCCAAACAATGCCGACTCGATCCTTGTGGTAGATGTGATGAAATCACGTGTTTACAAGGTCGGAGACAACGCGGTTCTCCGAAGTGGATCACATCGCATTCCGCAAGATGGGAGGTATAAATATCTTGGCGGCGCCCTCACGGCAGATGGCCGATACGCTTATTTGTTTCCTTGTGATGCGGAATATGTTTTGAGAATGGATATGTTGACAGATGAGTTGAAGCTCGTAGGCCCACATTTGACGGAGGGAGAAAACAAGTTTCAAAATGGTTTTGTGGCAGAAGATGGATGCATCTATGGTATTCCACAACGATCATCCGGAGTTCTGCGTATTGTACCACCAGGCGTCAAAAGATGGGATAGAAATGGTAACCTGCTTCCTGATGATGAGGAGCACGTTGATGTAATCTACTGTGGTGATGACATGGTAAGCTGCAAAGATAAGTTTGAAGGAGGAGTGCTTGGAAAGGATGGATCAATATATTGTATACCTTTGAGGGCGAAAGCATTCTTGAAAGTCATTCCCGGGCCGAGATCGGCATATTCTGATGGTGGATTTTGATTCCGAAGGACTTTTTGAACGTACCGACCTTTACCAACATTATCTTATGGCTGCCTGCCAGAATGATTTCTGTGATAATTGTTTTGGTTGACGCTACCCTAGTGGTACACATAGGTTATAAAAATTGTTCACTCCCCGCATTATTTATGACTCACAACTTTGATCGTACACACAAGACACAAGAGTGAACTTCACGAACCAACTTGAGGGCTCCTACTTGTTTTAGAAATTTCGATATTATTTCATTCACTGTAACTGAAAAAACTATCATATTGAACGTTCCTTTACTTTGCGATGCCAATAACGCCATAGCCGATCCTACTTCCGCTGTTTCCAGTAATCAAACTCAATTCGTGTCCTCCCCTTCCACAGTCATCCTCACTCTCCATGACAACAAAGCTGCGACCAATCACGCTGTGTGGTCCCAACAATTTCACCTGCTTGTCAGTAAATTGCAAAATTCCAACTCCATTTTCACCAACGGCAATATTTCCGAGAGAGCCGACGGTTCGTTCTTCATCCTCAGGTGCTCCATGGGATTTACCTTTTGTCGCAAATTTTGTCACAAATTTTGTCGCGATAAAATTTTATGCCAATCAAATGCGAAATTCGACCACATGGGCGCAACACGATCGTTAGGATTCAGCCATAGCATGCGGATGTGTAAAATTAAAGAAAGGAAAATCAGTAGAAGATAAGACTTTTCGATGACAAGCCACTCCCCACAAAAATGGTCAGACCACAACGTACCAAAAGGGTTGAACATAGCTCCCAGCTCAGACCCTCCAGAAGTAATGTCGCCATATGTGCAAATGGCGATTCCGTGCTTCCCAGGTCCCAATCCGCGGATTTCACCCGAAATGGAAGTGGGACCGTCTTCGGTCGATTGTGTCAAACGGATAGCTGTGAGACAAAATTTGAGAGCAGAAAGATGATGAGATAAACTTCAAGAATGCATCACAAATGATGTGTTTTGTAGCAGATATAATAGTCAATAGGTTGGCTTACTTCCGTTAATACCAGAGGTTCCTGAGATATGAACAATAGCTTTGCACGTCATGGTGGGCAAAAACGACGGATTTTTGTGGTTGTAAAAAAATAAGTTATTGATGCGATGATTGATGATGTTGATGTGGTAGTACTCCAACCCATTCAGTAATAAAAAAGTCTTAAAACGTAGCAAAAAAAGTTAAAAATTGTAGACAGCTGAAGTCAGTCTGAATGGACATTAAAGACAAATTCTTGCACACACAGGCAATGAACAGAGCTGCAATGCATCATAATATCACATGTACCTTTTAGGGATCTATACTATGCAGTTTCCATGTTACATGTTCACATAGCACCTTAAGTGAGTGGGAAGCAGTACCACTTGAAATGAAGTCAAAAATTCAGAGAGTTCATTATGTTAAATGAACTCATTGCCTTGGAATCTAGTCATTGTTTTATCCCTCCTTCATACCCTCAACCTTTTTCTAACATGATGTCTACTGGTAAGTTCTTGCACAAACAGATCCTGTTGTTTCAGCAATTCCTATTGTATATTTTCAATCACAACCATGCCTCTCTAAGTGTCCATGCTGCATCACAGCCTCCCACATGTGCCTTGCCACATGCCAAGCCTAGATGGTTGTAATATCCATACCTACTACTTTCTTGTACATTACTAATCCAATGTTGTGTTCCACACTCCCTATCCACCACATTGTAGTCTTGTACATCGTGAACATGACTCTTGCAGGTGGTACTTTTTCACAAATGCTTACAGCAGATGCATCTCATTGTCATGGGACCCTCATCTTTTCATTAATGCATTCCTCACGTCCCACCCTGATGCAAAATATCTTCACATTATGGAGTTAGTTAGCATCTTCATCATGACCTCTAGGAGGAAGATCCAATATGTGTTCCTTCCCACCATTGCCACCAGTACAGCCTTATATAATAAAAAATACATAGTTCTTGGAACTCTTAACCCTAGTTTTCATTGGATAGAACCTTTTTGTACATTCAGGCCTGTCACCTCATTCAAGTTGTTTGCTATGACCAACATCCCGGCACTAACACCCATCCTGTCAGGAGAGGATCCCAACAACAGAGGATTCAAGTTTGTCAAGATACCAACATGCTCCCCAATCCCTTATAGATACCAAGCCTTTTCTAAGGTATGCCAATGATCAAAGATCAAAGCACCAACAATCTACTCAGGAACTTATCCAGGGCATCAGGGGAGTTCTAGTTATCAATTATCCTTATCTAGACCCCCAACATGCAGAAAATGGTACTCCAGGTCAAGAATGCAAAACTACATGTCCAAAACTTAATGAGGACCAAGCATGATCTACTATCTGCTATGGTGTTTGTGAACACCACTGGTCTCACAAATGATTATGAGGATATGTGTCTTATTCAAACAATTAATATGTAATAAAGAGCAGCAATCAATTGGTAGAATGAAAGTACCATCAATGAGTCCATGGACATTCTAACCCCTTGTAAAGAAGCTTCCAAGCTCTCTCTTGACTCCTATCTCAGGAAATTGAGATCATGAATGTCACCAACACTATAATTTACTAAATCCAAACAATCCATCCTTTGACAAGCATGGTTCCACATTCTCTTTGTGTCTTATGATGAAAGCATAAAATCCAATCAACCTATGTATTTAAATATCACAACATTGGTACTTAGTAAAATAGACTGTGGTGCTCAGTGGGTTATCCACCTGCACAATGCAATCAACAATTGACAAAATCCTTGACATGGTCATCAAACACAAGATAGGAATCAAACATCAGTGTCCTCTCCAAAGCCCTCCTCACAAAGACCAATTTTGTACCTAACCATCCAGACATTTGCTGAGGGCAATAATTGCAATAAATTTATTTTCCTACTGCTCATATCTCCATTGTCCTTTTCTAATGTCACCATGAGCACATGACTAATTTAAAATGCAGTCCTCTGAAAATCTAACCAAGGATAACACATCAATCATCATCAATATTGATGTTTTGCCCTCCACTTGAGTGGCAGTCTGTGCCAATCTATTCCTAATCTGCTCCATCTTCACCTTGGTTCAGGATGACAACAACACACTCCATCCCCTCCTCTTTCTTTCCAAACAGCTATGATCCTCAGTGATTCAATTTCTAATTGGGCCCTCCTCTATACAGTCTGAAGCAAAGAGGCCTATCTTGGCTGCTATTTAGTACTAGTCTTCTTGGACAAGATCTTCACATGCATTGGGAAGGAAACTACAAACCCAAATACCTTATGTACCACTTGGAATGATAACTGGACCTAAATCAGATCCTACAATTTGACTCAGAATAGAACATTCTCAATCCAAAACTTAAGTAAGTCAAACTTACAGACCCCTGAAATACCCTCCTCCCTCACATCCCTCTTTCTGAGGATTTGATAATTTAGTATGGTCCACACAATTCAGGTCACTGCCATGAACCTCCTCCATTGAACAAACTCTTCTGACTCCTTCATCTAGAATCATTTGCATTGACAGAGTTCCTCTTTTTCTTGTGTACTGCAGAACACCTTCTATTCTGCATATACTCCTACCAATACCCTTGCCCTTGACCTCCATTGATTGCTGTCTCCACAACTGGGGGCCACTGGTTCATCCAATCGTCATTTGGATATTGGGTCACTGCCTTTTTTATCACCTCCTTTGTGTATTCTTTTTTGGCTTGTGATTTTTGCAGTCAGGCTCCATTGCAAATTCCATTCCTCAATTTGTGGTCACAAATATCATATCTGAGATTACATAACTGATTCCTGAGGGACTAGTTGGTATACTTACAAACCTAATTCTAACTATGCACTATGCCAAATTGCATATTATACTCTGTAGAGTAGGAAAATATTATAACATATGCACTCACCCTCTATAGCATTGTCAAAATATTATGTTGTTGAAATAGATTGTATTTTAATTTTAAAAAATCAAATGGACCTTCATCTACCAGTCATGGTTGGATGGTACTGCCTCCACCATTTTGCCTGAAACAATTCAGAAGACACACCCACATGAGACCCTGTCATTCTGAACCATATCTGGCAAAATGAGGTGAGCATAGAAGTACAATAGCCTTACCAAGCAATGATAAGCATATCATCATATTGACATGGCATTGCATTAGCATTGAAAAATCCCACCAACCATGGCGGTTAGGGTCTCCTGACTATGGGCTGAAGGGGTGAGAAAAATTGGTCTACTATCATGGTTGCATTGTTAATAGCAAGGTGGCAAAGATAGAACACTATTTCCATTCCCTTCCAGGGCTGTAATAAATTGTGGAGAAGTCAACATCCCTTTTAGCAGATTTTTGTGATGCACAAAAATGTATCATCCATAAATACACAATAATTGTAATACCTATTAATGTTTTTCACTATTGTAATTTTTTGAAACGCTGTAGAATATTGTAGCATAAGATAGAATAACATCAAATGTCATTGCATAGAATAACATGACATATTGTTGCATAGCATAGGTTTAAAATATGTCAAAGCATAACATATGTTAGAAAAAATGGTGTAGACAAGCATGATGTACAGTGTGCAATTAAAAAATTTCCACACATTTTGAGCAGTCAATGTCAGAGATTTGAGAAGAAATAAATTACATTTTTCAAAAAATGGTTTGGGTAAGCAAGTTTAAGGAATATGATGGATTGGCAACATTTTTGAGTGATGTTTAGAATTTATATTATGCTCTGCCCTGCATCAAAATCAAATGTGATTGTTAGAATCAGTGTGTTCTACATAATTTTTTTGAGTTTGATAACTTTTGTAGTTTTTGAAAAGTGGGGAGAGCAAAGGGAATGGTGGCATGTTATTTGCTCAACAAGTCAAAAGATATACATGTCAAAAATAAAATATGTGTGCCATCCACATGATGGCTATTTTGTTGCAATATTGTGGGGATGATGCGAAAAATGGTAGCAACTAAGGGTAATTATTTTTTGTTCTGTCTCACCTTTTTGCTCCATACTATGTCTACCTTTGTTTGTATCAATTCATTATTTCTGTGCCAAAAAGAAGATACACCCTCATTTGGAACGTATTGAATATTTGCATCTAGGCAATCTAATGGATAGGATAATCTAAATTTTTGAAATCCTACCCATTACATGGGATTTTTTATTATTTTTTGATCAAAGAGATTTTGGCACCATGTGTGTTAAATAAAAAATATTTTTTGAAATGTTTTAGCTTGAACACTTTGGCTCTTGGGCCATCTGAAACTCAATTTGTCATCTACTCTGGGTGTCGATTTCACATCTGATGTCACATTTTTTACCATAGATTAAGTAAATTAGGTATATTAGTATAGTAGATCTCCATCTATGTACTTGCTTGCTTTCCTGTTTTGTGTTGACATGTTTCAGAATGTTGTGACATCATATAAAAAATTGTTCCTCGTGAATGGAACATCTTTCAGACAAAAAAGTAATGCCAGAGATTATTGTAGGTAAAACATGTATCATTTTGTAGCACATTGGAGCATATCATCAAATGGCATAGAGTAATGCAGTATCATCAGAATTGGAGTAATTTAGCATCATTAAAGAATGTATCATATCCTTGAACCAATGAAAATTCTTCACTGTTGAAAATGTTGTACAACTTATCATTCAAAAATGCTCTATAACAATCACAATATTATCAAATCAGATTGGATATGCTCTAGCACTGCCAAAAACACAACCAGGGCAGAAATGGTCATTACCTGCCCATGGTAGATTGGACTGCTAGCTTATTTGCTTTGATGTTGGGAATCCAGTTAAAATAGAGGGCTATTTCTGTTGCCCCCAGGGGCTGTTCCCCATGGTGGAGATATTGACGCTCACAGGGTAGTTTATGAGCTGGATAATACTGTATGTGTTAAATAATAATAAAAAATGAGTCTCTTTTATGAAAAATAATTTTTATCATAACAAACCTAGTGCAATATCACAATTTATAAAAATCTCAATTTTCATATGTCATTATAAGATGTTGTGAATCAAATGATATAATGAAGTGTCAAATGGAATAATGTAGCATGGCATGTTGTAGAATGTAGTATGTTGCAACATGTCATAGTATAGAAAAATGTCAAATGAAAGCATGGTGGATCTTGCAAAAATAGATATGTATTTTCATACATCTTAAGTCATTATCATTATAGGGCTAAGATTCAAGGAAAACACATTTCTCCCAAAAAAGACTTAGACAAACAAGTTCCATTGTAAATTTTACACTCTAATTTATCATATTCTATTGTCTTTTCTGAGACTCTTATTATATTGAAACCACTACAAAACCAAATCAATTCACAACATGAATTATGAATTGCACTATAATGGGTTAAATGATGGCAAATAGACTGTAACAAAACTTCATCAGCCCTCAAATTTAATGAAATTTTGATGAGTGTCATCTATTTTGCTATCTACCACTCAATCTACAATAGTC
>JACCDI010272935.1_pt1 | contig 10531 bp, 10 predicted proteins | sample 7442791 | NCBI WGS metagenome assembly JACCDI01 (sample SAMN15323434, study PRJNA562643) | freshwater metagenome | isolation source: river surface water | place: USA:Blue River Watershed | collected 2017-08-15
AACGTCTGGCGCATCGACTTTCAGCTCGGCTGGGACGCCGACCCCGAAGAAGAAAAGAAACCCGAAAAAGTCATCCCGCGCCTGCAGGCCATGCTGGGCGACGACCGCCCCTTCGAGCTGGAATGGGTGAGCATCTACACCTTCCAGTGCCGCCGCATGACCGACTTCCGTCATGGCCGCGTGCTGTTCGTGGGGGATGCGGCACACCAGGTCTCGCCCTTTGGCGCACGCGGTGCCAACTCGGGCTTTCAGGATGCGGATGACCTGATGTGGAAGCTGGCGCTCGTCATCCAGGGCCAGGCGCCCGAGAAGCTGCTTGACACCTACGCGCTGGACCGCCAGTTCGCCGCCGACGAGAACATCATGAACTCGACGCGCTCGACCGACTTCATCACGCCCAAGAGCCGCACCAGCAAGACCTTCCGCAACCAGGTGCTGGCGCTGGCCAAACATTACCCGTTCGCGCGCAAGCTGGTGAACTCGGGCCGCCTGTCGGTGCCGTCCTTCCTCACCCAGTCCCTGCTCAACACGCCCGATGCCGACACATTTGAAGGGAACATGGTCCCCGGTGCGCCGATGGACGACGCGCCGGTGCAGGTGCAGGGCAAGGAAGCCTGGCTGCTCGACCAGGTGGGCCATGGGTTTGCCTGTCTGCACTTCGCCGATGCGATGCCCTCGGCCGATGCGCTGGCCCAGCTGCAATCCCTGCAGAGCCCCTGTGGGAGCGCGCCCCTGCGCGCGAATGCCCCCCCCTTGACCATCACCCCCCTGATCGTCGCCCCCCGCGCGCTCGATGTCCCGGGCATGAAAGTGATCGTCGACGCGCAAGGCTGGATCGCCAAACGCTATGACGGCAAGGCCGGCACCACCTACCTGCTGCGCCCCGACCAGCATGTGGCTGCGCGCTGGCGCCAGCTGAACGCTGCCCAGGTGCAGCAAGCCGTGGCTCGCGCCACCTGCAACTGATTTCGGAGCTGAACATGCAAATCACCCTGCTCAAGACCGACCCGAACTTTCATGAACCCGGCCGCCGTTTTTTCCGTGACTTCTCGCCCGGTGACGACTTTTACGAAGCGCTGATCGAAGCGCACAATGGCCTGACCGACGAGCAAAGCGAAGCGCTCAACGCCCGCCTGATCCTGGTGCTGGCCAACCACATCGGCGACCTGCGCGTGCTGCGCGAGGCGCTTGCCGCAGCCAAAACCGCCGTGTAGGAGGCCGCCCCTGCGGCCGAATGCTTTCGCGCGCAGGGGCGCGCTCCCACCAAAATTCAACCCCTCCACTGGAGACCCCATGAAACTGACCAAGATCCACCACGTGGCCTACCGCTGCAAGGACGCCAAGGAAACCGTCGAGTGGTACGTCAAGCACCTGAACATGGACTTCGTGCTGGCGATTGCCGAAGACCTGGTGCCCTCCACCAAGGCGCCCGACCCCTACATGCACGTCTTCCTGGATGCCGGCGGCGGCAATGTGCTGGCCTTCTTCGAGCTGCCCAACTCGCCCGCCATGGGCCGCGATGAAAACACCCCGCCCTGGGTGCAGCACATCGCGTTCGAAGTCGACAGCATGAAGACGCTCGAAGACACCAGACAGCGCCTGCTCGATGCGGGCATCGACGTGATCGGCCCGACCAACCACACCATCTTCAAGAGCATCTACTTCTTCGATCCCAACGGCCACCGACTGGAACTGGCCTGCAACACCGGCACGCCCGACATGTACAAAAAGCTCGACGCGTGCAAGTGGGACATGCTCAACGAATGGGCCCAAACCAAGCGCGCCCCCAAGCACGCCGCCTGGATGCACGAGACCGAGTTCACGGGCTGAGCAGGGCCTCAGAAACGGTATTGGATCTTGAGCTGCAGGCGACGGCCGTAGTAGTCGCCTGCGCGGGTGTCCACGCCAATAAGGGCATTGACTGAATTGAAAGTCAGCGCCGGCATGCGGTTGGTGACGTTGAGCACGCTGGCGCCGAAGTCCCAGTGCTTGTCCCAGCGGCCCTGCACCGCCAGATCGAGCGTGGTGAAACTGGCGACACGGTGCGTGTACGACAGGGCAGGGCCATCGTTCATCGCACTCAGCATAAGGGTTTCTTTGTGCGCCGAATGGTGATGCAGGGCGGCCGAATAGGTCCAGCCGTTGCGTTCAAAGCTCGGGATCACGGACAGCCGGTGTCGCGGCACGAAGGTCTGGCTGGCCGCGGTGTAAACCCCCAGATTTGAGACCATGCCCTGACCGGCGTCCTGCATCGACTTGAACATCATGGTGCCTCGCACGGCCAGTTGCCAGCGTCCATGGTCAAACGGCTGGCGCCAGCGCAGGTAGTAGTCCATCCCGCGAGCCAGCGATTGGCCCAGATTCATGTTGGGAACGATGAAATTGCCGCTGTTGTTGGGGTCTCTGTAGCGGTTTTGCAGTTCTGTGGCGTTGACAATATGTTCAAGTGACAGCACGCCAAAAGTGTCCCGCACATCCAGATTCCAGACATCTGAACCAAGACTCCACTGACGCGAGGGCTCCCACTGGGCGCCCAGGGTCCATTGGCGCGAACGTTCCGGTTTCAGATCGGGATTGCCCAGGACGGTGAGGGTGTAGTCGCTGATGCCGATGTAGCTGGTGGTCTTGGGCACCAGCTGTCCCAGTGTCGGTGCCCTGAAGCCGGTGCCCAGCGAGCCGCGCAGCCAGGCGCGTTCGACCAGCTGGAATTTCCAGCCCAGTTTGCCTGTGGTGATGCTGCCAAAGTCCGAATACCGGTCGTGCCGCAGGGCGGTCGTCACTTCGAGCCGTTCATGCATCGGCCAGAGCAGTTCGGCATACGTGGCCCAGACCCGGCGAGTGCCGTCCCAGTTCGGCCGGTCTGGAGTATGGGATTGGTACCAGGCCGATTCCCGGCGGGCGTCCAGCCCCCAGCCCAGGCGGACCGGGCCGGCATCGGTCTCCACAAGGGTCCGGCTGGCCAGCAGATGGGCTGCGTCGAGTGTGGTTTTTCCGGTGTCCATCCAGAAGTTGCCGGCATAAGCGTAGCGTGCAAACTGGGTCCGGGTGGTGTCTGAGTATTGGTCGGGGTGCAGGTCGATTTCCTGTGGCAAAACCCGGACGTTGTCATAACCTGCGCTGACAATTCCACCGGTGTAATTGCGCTCCACGCGGTGGGTGCCGTGGCTGGCGCCGAGCGAGAAGTCCCAACCCGCGGCCTCCCCCTTGAGCCCCAGCACAAAATGCCTGAGGTCATTGTCGTAGCGCTGCTGGAGCAAACCCCAGGGCACGCCGTCCATCAGGTACGTGCGCGAGCCATCCGCACTGGGCTGGTCGAAGGTGTAATACGTCCCGGAAGGGGTCATGTTCTGGGTGTGTCGGCCCAGCATCAGGTCGGCAAACAGCAGCCAGCGGTTGTCCAGCAGGCGCTCACCCTGGACATACAGCTGTTGTTTGCGGGTTTCGGGATAAAGCGTGATGGGCGCTTGTGCGTTGCGTGTGCATTGCCCGACAGCCAGTTCGTACCAGCCTGGCTCGCATTGGCCGTTGGCGTCTTGGTAGGTGTTGCGCTGTTTGCCGGTGGCGTCCCGGTAGTTGCGACCCGGTGCGCTGTAATCGCTGTAGTGAGGGCCAACCAGCCAGTAGCGGGCCCCCTGCATGTCGAAAGACCTCGCGCCCTCTCTGGCCACGGGCCGCCAGCCCGCCAGCACGGCCTGCTGGTGGCTGAGGGAAAAATGTGTGCGCAGGCTGTATCCATCCTGTTCCACGACGCCGCTTCCCCAGGACAGGTTCGCGCCTTTGCGCGCACCACCCTGCAGCGATGGCAAGCTCGTTTCCGCGCTCAGGGCAAGGCCGCGCACCCGGCTGCGCGTGATCACGTTCACCACGCCAGCCACCGCGTCCGATCCGTAGCGGGTGGAGGCTCCGTCGGTGAGGATTTCGATCTTTTCGACCGCCGACAGCGGGATGAAGTTCAGATCCACCACGGCCCGTTCGCCGACGATGGTCTGGCTGCCGTAATAGGGCAGACGCCGCCCGTTGAGCAGTACCAGCGTCCCGCTCTGTCGCCCATGGATGGCGGCCGTTTCCGGTCCACCTTCGCTGGTCCCCGTGGCCATACCGGTTTCCGAAAAGTTCTGCATCACCGGCAGGCGCTGCACAAAGCTGCTCAGGTCCGTGGCCCCGCTTTGCGCGATGTCACGTTGTGTCAGCACCTGGATGGGCAAGGCCTCGCGCGCCTCTTTGGCCAGGATCGCAGAGCCTGTGATTTCAACCTTGTCGAACTGACGGTAGGGGGTTGGTGCTGCGATCACCGTGACCGAGCCCAAGGATGGAACGGTTTCAGGAGCCTGTGCATGAGCCGCATTGCCCAGCAAGGTCAGTCCCAGGATGCCCACGTTGTTCAAGGCTTTCATAGGCTCAGCATGTTTATGAATACGTAATAAGTATAAATAGACATCATAAAAGCCAAATGGGCAACAGAAACAAGACCCCTTGTGTGGTCTGGACCGATTTTTCAATTGCGGCCCTTTGTCAGGCCACGTCAGTCCAGGCTTCTAAAATCCGGGTTGATTTCTGGACTTCAAAGCCTTCTTCAACATGAAAGTCATCCGTTTTTCCGACCTCTGCGCCCAGGGCCAGGCCACTGGCAAGCGTGTGTTCATCCGCGCCGATCTGAATGTCCCGCAGGACGACGCCGGCCACATCACCGAAGACACCCGCGTGCGTGCCAGCGTGCCCGCTGTTCGCATGGCGCTGGATGCCGGTGCCGCCGTCATGGTCACGTCCCACCTGGGCCGCCCGACCGAGGGCGAGTTCAAGCCCGAAGACTCGCTGGCCCCGGTGGCCAAGCGCCTGGGCGAGCTCTTGGGCCGCGACGTGCCGCTGGTCAGCAACTGGGTCGATGGCGTCCAGGTCGAGCCAGGCCAGGTGGTGCTGCTGGAAAACTGCCGCGTCAACAAAGGCGAGAAGAAGAACAACGAAGACCTCGCCCGCAAGATGGCCGCCTTGTGCGACATCTTCGTGCACGATGCTTTTGGCACCGCGCACCGCGCCGAAGGCACGACCTACGGCATCGCGCAGTTCGCGCCGATCGCTTGCGCCGGCCCCTTGCTGGCTGCCGAGATCGATGCGATTTCCAAGGCCCTGGCCAACCCGAAGCGTCCGCTGGCCGCCATCGTGGCCGGCTCCAAGGTGTCGACCAAGCTCACCATCCTCAAGAGCCTGGCCAACAATGTGGACCAGCTGATCGTGGGTGGTGGCATCGCCAACACCTTCATGCTGGCCGCGGGTTTGAAGATCGGCAAGAGCCTGGCCGAAGCCGATCTGGTGGGCGAAGCCAAGGCGGTGATCGAGGCCATGAAGGCGCGAGGCGCCGAAGTGCCGATCCCGACCGATGTGGTTTGCGCCAAGGAGTTCAGCGCCACCGCGCAGGCCACCGTCAAGAAGGCCACCGAGGTGGCGGATGACGACATGATTCTGGACATCGGACCCGAGACGGCGGCCAAACTGGCGGCCCAGCTCAAGGCCGCTGGCACCATCGTCTGGAACGGCCCGGTGGGCGTCTTCGAGTTCGACCAGTTCGCGGGCGGCACCAAAGAAATCGCCAAAGCGATTGCCGAGTCGAGTGCCTTCAGCATTGCCGGTGGTGGCGACACCCTGGCCGCCATTGCCAAGTACGGCATCGAGCAGCAGGTGGGCTACATCTCTACCGGTGGCGGCGCCTTCCTCGAAGTGCTCGAAGGCAAGACGCTGCCGGCCTTCGAGATTTTGGCCAAGCGCGCCGCTGACTGATCTCCATTCCTTTGGGAGCGCGCCCCCGCGCGCGAATGGCTACACGCATTCGGCCGCAGGGGCGGCCTCCTACAGACCGCACCCGACATGAACGCCTTCACCCTGATCACGCTGGCCTTGCTCGGGGTGTATTTTGTGTGGCTGGCTTTTTTTGGCCTGCGCAGGCACCGCCACCTGGTGCAGGGGCCATGGCTGTTCTTCTTTCGCGCCTTCTTTCCCAACTGGAAGTTCTACCACGCGGCCGGCAAGGCCCCGCGCCTGTACGTGCGTGCGCAGGGTGCGGACGGCGTCTGGGGTGACTGGCAGCGTGTGTACGCCCGCATCCCTTGGCGTGCGAGCCATGTGTTGTACAACCCGGTGGTGAACCTGGCGCTGAACCACCAGAACCTGGTGGACCATTTGTGGAGCGATGTGCAGGACCTGCCCGAGGGTGGGGACATCCGCGAACGCGCCACCTACCAGCTTGTCACACGTCTGGCGCACGAGGCGGTGCGCGGTGGCCATTGGGGTGATGTACAGATGCTGCCTGCTGCGTCACCCGATGCGCCACATTTTCAGTTTGAACTGCGCATGGACGCGCTGCTGGAAAACGAACGCGTGCCGGCCAGCAGCGAGCTGGTGCTGCAGTCTCCGGTGCTGGCCACATGGCACTGAGTCTGGCCGTTCGCGCTTTCGAGCTGCTGCTGGGTTTTTCCCTGGCGCTGCAGTGCATCGAGTACCTGCGCATCCCGGCGCTGGACCGGGTCAACGACTGGGCCATCCTGCGCAAGGAAATCCCCGAACGTCCGCGCGGCGTGCGTGCCTTGCTCGACGTGCTGCTCACAGCGCGCAACTACCGCGTGCTGATCGTGCTGCGGCTGGCGCTGGCCATCGGTTTGATGTCTGGCGGCCTGGGGCTGGCGGGGTCTTTGCTGCTGTTTGCCATCGCGCTGGTGTTGCTGCTGCGCTGGCGCGGCGCCTTCAACGGCGGCAGCGACTTCATGACGCTGGTGGGCCTGACGGGCTTGCTGATCGCGCACCTTGCGGGCACTTTCAAGGGCATGGATTTTGGCTGGCGCGCCGGCCTCTGGTACATCACATTGCAGTCGCTGACCTCGTACTTCATGTCCGGTTGGGTCAAATTGCTGCACGCGTCCTGGCGCAGTGGGCGGGCGCTGCCGCAGTTCCTGGACACGGGTATTTACGGGCCACTGGCCCCCGACAGCGCTTACCGCAAGCCTTGGCTGGCGCGCGACATCAGCTGGACTTTCACCGTCTGGGAAGGTCTGTTCCCGCTGGCCCTGCTCGATGTGCGGCTGGCGGCGCTGTTTTGCGCGGTGGCCAGCGTGTTCCACTTTCTGGTGTTCCGCCATTTCGGGCTCAACCGCTTTTTCTGGGCCTGGATGACGACCTACCCGGCCATCCTCTGGTGCGCCGGGCAGTCGCTGGGCTGACGGGCGTATGCGTTCGCACATTCGCGCGCGGGGGCGCGCTCCTACAGGGAAAGATGTAGGAGCGCCCCTGCGCGCGAAGTTCAACGTCCGCTGAACACCGGCTTGCGCCGCTCGGCAAAGGCGGCGCGGCCTTCGGCAAAGTCGGCGCTGGCGCAGGTTTCGTGTTCACGTTCGCGCAGGCGCTGTTCGTTGTAGTCGCCGCTGGCGATCTCGTTGAGCGAGCGTTTGGTTTCCTGCACCGCCAGCGGGGCCAGCGCCAGCACGTCCCGCACCAGAGCGCTGAGCGTGTCGTGCCAGCCGGCGGCGTCGCTCACAGCTTCAAACAAACCGAGTGCCTGCAGTTGTGCCGTGTTGAAGGGCCGCGCCGTCAGGAACGCGCGTTTGGCTGCCAACACACCAAAGCGGCTCACATAGCGTTGCAGGCCGCTGGGGTAGTAATGCAGGCCGAGCGCCGTGGCCGGCATGCGCCACTCCACGACATCCAGACCGATGCGCAGGTCACACGCCAGCACGATGTCGGTCGCGCCGCCGTACACGCTGCCGTTGAGCGCGCAGATCGTGACGGGCCGCAGGCTCGCCAGCCTGTCCGGAATCCGTTCGAAGAAGGTGGAGCCGTGGCCGTTTTCGTCAAAGCCGCCGATGTCAAAACCCGCACAGAACACCGGCTTGGGCTGGCCTGCAGTGTTGGCGGTCAGCACCAGCACGCGCACGCTGGCGTCGCGCTCTACAGCGTCAAAGTGTTCCAGCAGCCTTTGCAGGTCGCCGTTTTCAAGTTTGTTGCGCTGGGCTGGGCGGTTCAGGGTGATGGTGGCCACGCCATCCGCAATCTGCAGGACCGGGGCACTGGGTTGGGCAAAAACGTCGGACATGGGTGGGCAGCAAAAGAAAAAGGCGTCCGAAGACGCCTTTGGATTCAGGGCGACGCCGACATTGTCGGCGCTTGCGCTGTCTGGATCAGTCAGTAACAGAGCTGAATATCCGTCACCGAAGACCTTGATCAGTTGGGGACAGAGCTGAAGATCTGTCCCCAAAGTCATTACTTGGCCTTGGCAGCCTTCAGGGTCGACTTGACAGCGGCTTCGGCCTGGGCAGAAGCAGCCTTCAGGTTGGCCTGAGCCGTTTCAGCAGCTTGCTTGGCCACTTTCTGCAGGGTTTCGGCAGCGGTCTGGCTGGCTTCGTAAGCGGTCTTGAAGGCGGACACGGCGGCGTCGGAACCGGCGGGGGCGTTCTTCAGGTTGGCTTCCACGACGCTTTTCACAGCGGCCTGGCTTTCGGCAACTTTGGCTTCCACGGCCTTGCCCAGTTCGGCGCCGGTGGAGGAAGCGATGTCATACAGATGACGGCTGTAGGACACGGACTTCTCGAAGGCGGGCTGCACCAGAGCAGCTTGAGCGGCCAGCAGTTCCTGGGGGTTCTTGGCGTTGAGCAGGGTCTGGGCGGTGGCGAAAGACTCGCTCACAGCAGCCTTGCCAGCGGCCAGGTTCAGTTCGACCACGCGCTCGAAACCGGCGAAAGCGGTTTGTGACAGGCCGGCGACGGCGTCCAGGTTGGCTTTGCTGGCAGCAGCGAATTGTTCAGCGTTGAAGTTCATGATGGGTTCCTTGAAGAAAGGTTGCAGATTTGTTGCAGTGCAGCAATTGCACCACGGCCGGGCACCCATGACAAGGGAAAACCCGCACTTTAGAGGCGGCACTCCAAAACCGCAGTGGCTCCGGGACTGAATACACTTCAGGGTGCGTTCTGTCGACCGTTTTGGCAGTACGGACACTTTTATTTTTTTGCCGTCTTGGACTCCCTCGAAATCCTCAGTTTGCTGGCGGTGGCCGGCTTTGCGCTGCACTGGCTGAACAACCAGAGCCGACGCGCCCGCACGGCCCTGCTGGCGAGTCACCTGCAGCCTTTCCAGATTGAACGGCTGATGCAGCAACTCACCGAAGCCTACATGCGCGCCCTGGGTGAAACCGATCCCGAGCGCCAGGCGCAGGTCTGGCAGCTGCAGCATGCTGCCGAACAGCAGCTGGCTCACCAGTTCCAGGACTTTGCCCGCTCGTTTGCACAGGTGCCGGCACCACAGGCGCGCACCCTCAAAGTGGCGTTGCCCGGGATCGACAAGGTGCTGCCGCAGTCCACCTTCGATGCCCGTCGTGTGCTGCAGATCCATGCCGATGGCATCGACCGCGCTGTGCGCAACGAGGCGGGTCTGGCCTGCCGCGACAAGGCCTTTGTCGTGATGGCCGAAATGTTCCTGATGCAGCACAGCTGCCACTGGTTCTGCCGCAGCAAGACCATCGCGTCGGCGCGCATGCTGGCGCAGCACAAGACCCGCTACGAGCAGGCGCTGCAGGCAGTCAGCTCCGAAACGCGGCAGGCTTACCTGGCCGCCATCAACGGCCCTGCGCTGGGCTGAGTGAGCGGCATGGTGGCCGCGCGCCACCGCGCACGAATGCGCCTGCGCTCAACCCTGCTGCCGTAAAAACGTTTCGACCTGATGCCTGGCCGTGCGCTGCAGCGCCATGAGCAGTGCCGCATCTGCGCGGCTGCAGCCATGCCGTTTTTGCAGATCGTGCTGCATGCGCGCCAGCAGGTGCGCGGCCACCTCGGCATCGGCCAGGGCACGGTGGGCGCGCCCGCTCACGGGCAAATCAAACCACTGCGCCAGCGTGCCCAGCTTGTGGTTGGGCGCATCGGGGTAGAGCCTGCGCGAGAGCAGCAGCGTGCAGGCGAAGTCGTTGGCCGCTGTCAGACCGCAGTGCGCCAGCTCGCTGCGCCAGAACTGCCGGTCAAAGGCTGCGTTGTGCGCCACCATCGTGTGTGTGCCGACAAAGGCGGCGGCCTCGCGCATCACCACATCCGCAGGTGGGGCCGCGGCCACCATGGCGTTGGTGATGCCTGTGAGCTGCGTGATGAAGGACGGAATGCGCACGCCCGCGTTCATCAAGCTGGCATAGCGGTCCACGATGCGGCCGCCTTCGAGCAGGCAGATGGCGACTTCGGTCGCACGCGCACCGTGGGCAGGTGTGGCGCCAGTGGTTTCAAAGTCGATCACGGCAAGGCAGGACATGGGCGCCGAGGGTAACACCGCCGCCTGCGCTCTTTCGTCAGGCTGCATTCAGTACATCAGCCGATACTGATATTTCTGAATCCACCTTGAGGAAACAAGCATGAAAAAAACCATCGCCTTGGCATTGGGCCTGTTGGCCAGCCACTTCGCCTTCGGTCAGGCCGCCACCATTGCGGTCGGAACACCGCTCAGCATTTTTGAAGGCCAGCAAAAAGTGACGGTGCAGACCGCCAAAGGCCCCGTCACCATCAGCCGCGTCATGACG
>JACCDI010989689.1_pt1 | contig 10530 bp, 8 predicted proteins | sample 7442791 | NCBI WGS metagenome assembly JACCDI01 (sample SAMN15323434, study PRJNA562643) | freshwater metagenome | isolation source: river surface water | place: USA:Blue River Watershed | collected 2017-08-15
CGCGGTTTTAGTTGTGGATCCACACCGCCATGGCGCATGCAGCGCGGGAGGGAGCGTTGTGGGCCTGTGCAGCCCCGGGTCAGAAGGGCTGCCTGCCTTGCCACCAGGACAACACCTGCTCCACCGAAGCTTCGATGGAGAGGCTGGAGTTGTCCAGCATCAAGGCATCCTGTGCTGGCACCAGGGGGGCAACGCTGCGATTGCGGTCGCGGGCGTCACGCGCCTCCAGGTCAGCACGAAGATCTTCTAGTTTAACCGAAAAACCCTTTGAAATCAGTTGCTTATGTCGTCTTTCTGCCCGTTCGGCGGCGCCGGCGGTCAAAAACACCTTCAACGGGGCCTGCGGAAAGATCACGGTGCCCATGTCGCGGCCATCAGCCACCAGGCCCGGAAGGCGGCAAAAACTGTGCTGCAGCTCGACCAGTGCCGCCCGCACGGCGGGCAAGGCCGACACCTGGGAGGCGTTCATGCCCGCCTCTTCGGTGCGAATGGCCTCACTCACATCCACCTGATCCAGCCAGATATGTTCGCCGTCAAAACGCACCGGCAGGGTGCGTGCCAGGTCAGCAATGCGGTTTTCGTGCGCAGTGTCCAGCGTCAACCCGGCCTGCACAGCTGCCAGCCCGGTCAGTCGGTACAACGCACCGGAATCCAGGTAGTGGTAGCCCAGCGCCTGCGCCAGGCGCGAGGCCAAGGTACCCTTGCCCGAGGCCGTGGGCCCGTCAATGCACAGCACGGGCACGCGGCCCGGCCGTGGGGTGGTCACGCTGAACAGGGTTTCAAAGTAATCCGGAAAGGTCTTGGCCACACAGCCTGGGTCTTCGAGGCGCACCGGCACCGCATCGGGATTGAATGCCGCCAACGAGAAGCACATGGCCACGCGGTGGTCGTCGTAGGTGTGCAGGCGGGCGGCGCGCCACTGGCCTGCTGGCAATGGGTGCACGCGAATCCAGTCCTGGCCCTCGTCCACCGTGGCGCCGAGCTTGCGACATTCGGTGGCCATGGCGGTGATGCGGTCGGTTTCTTTCACGCGCCAACTGCCGATATTGCGCAGGGTCGTGGGGCCATCGGCATACAAGGCCATCACAGCCAGCGTCATGGCGGCATCGGGAATGTGGTTGCAGTCCAGGTCAATCGACGTCAAGGGCCAGGCACCGCGACGCACCTCCAGCCAGTTGGGGCCGCTCGTGATCTGGGCGCCCATGGCTTGCGCGGCGTCCATGAAGCGGATGTCGCCCTGAATGGAATCGGCCCCCACACCATGGATGCGAATGCCGCGCTCAGAGGCCAGTGCCCCCAGTGCGATGAAGTAGCTGGCCGAGGAAGCATCGGCTTCCACATGGATCTCGCCGGGGGACCGGTACTGACTGCCTTGTGGCAACGTGAACCGTTCCCAGCCCTCACGCTGAACCTGAATGCCATAGCGGGCCAGCAGGTTGAGTGTGATGTCGATGTAAGGCTTGGAGATCAGTTCGCCCACCACCTCGATGGTGATGGCTTGCTGGGCGGTGGCCAGTGGCAAGGCCATCAGCAGCGCCGTCAGAAACTGGCTGGAGACATCGCCCCGCACCTGAATGGGATGTGGGATGTTCAGCGTGGGCTGACCAATGCGCAGGGGCGGATAGCCCTCGGCGCCCAGGTACTCCACCTGGCAACCCATTTGTCGCAACCCGTCCACCAGATCGCCAATGGGGCGCTCATGCATGCGCGGGACGCCTTGCAAGGTGTAGTCGCCACCCAGCACCGCCAGCGCGGCCGTGAGGGGGCGCATGGCCGTGCCGGCGTTGCCCATGAACAGTGTCAGCGGGTCTTGGTGCGCCGTGCGACCACCCAGGCCCTTCACGGTGACGCTCGTGCCTTGTACGTCCACGCCGCAGCCCAGTTGTCGCAGGGCTTGCAGCATCACCCGCGTGTCATCCGAATCGAGCAGGTCGTGGATATGGGTCGTGCCCGCGCACAGGGCGGACAGCAGCAGCACCCGGTTGGAAATACTTTTGGAACCGGGCAACGTGACTGGTCCGTTGGCGTGGTCCAACGGGGGCACGTCGAGGAAGGCGGTGGCGTACATGGCCTAAGGCTTGAAGTCGTCTGTCTGGCTCGAGAGGGCCGTGGGTGTCGAGGCCTGACCCGCTGGTCCTGGCCAGGCTGCACGAGCATCGCGCGCCCGCGACACCGCATGCTCCAGCGCCGCCGTATCCGAGCGTTCTATCGCATGCTCGAGTTGCTCCAGTGCCTGTCGAAACAAACGCGACTGGCGCAAGACCTCGGTGCGATTGCTCAGCAAAATATCGCGCCACACCGCCGGGTCGCTCGCTGCAATGCGCGAGAAGTCGCGAAAGCCAGGCCCTGCTACCGTCAAGAAGTCTGCGCCGTGGTCCTGGTCGATCAGGGCATGCATGGCGGCAAAGGCGATCACATGCGGGAGATGGCTGACAGCCGCCAGCGCGGCATCGTGGTGGGTCGGATCCATCGCGATGACCTGGCTCCCCACGGCTTGCCAGAGTTGGCGCGCAAGATCAATCTGGGTGGGGGTGTTGGAGGACAGGGGCGTGAGGATGGTGATGCGCTGTTGGTATAAGGCCGCGTCCGCGTGGTCAATGCCCGACAACTCCTTGCCGGCAATGGGGTGCGCGGGTAAAAACTGGCCGATGTGTGAACCCAGTGCCTGCTGGGCTGCCGCAATCACGTCGCCCTTGGTAGAGCCCACGTCCATCAACAACGCGTCGGGGGCCAGATGGTCCCGAATATCTTGCAAGCAGCGTTGCGTCGAGCGTACCGGTACACCCAGCAACACCACGTCACTGCCCTGCGCGGCTTGCGCGGCGGTGTCGGCGCGCTGATCGATGATGCCCAGTTCCAGGGCACGGCGTGTGGTGCGCTCGGACGGGCTGAAGGCCACCACGCGCTCGACCAGCCCCGCCTGGCGCAAGGCCAGCGCAAACGAGCCGGCCATGAGGCCACAGCCCACCAGTCCCAGTTGGCGAATCATTCGCTCACCGGGTAGGAGCCCAGCACCTTGTAGAAGGCACACAGGCTTTGCAACTCTTGCAAGGCCGAGGCCACATGCGGCTGGGTGATGTGCCCTTGGATGTCAATGTAGAAGTAGTACTCCCACTGTCCCGACTTGGCCGGACGCGATTCAAAGCGCGTCATCGACACACCGTGGCGCTTCAAGGGTACCAGCAGGTCATGCACAGCACCCGGACGGTTGGGCACCGACACCACCAGGCTGGTGCAGTCCTTGCCCGAGGCGGGTGGTGTGGCCAGGGTTTGCGGCAGGCAGATGACCGAAAATCGTGTCCGGTTGTAGGCCTCGTCCTGAATGGCATGGGCCACGATGTGCAAACCGAATTGACTCGCTGCACGTTCGCTGGCAATACCTGCCCAAGTGGGGTGGGTGGCGGCCAATCGTGCGCCCTCGGCGTTGCTGGACACGGCACGACGCTCGACATTGGGCAGGTGTTGCGACAACCAGCCCTGACATTGCGCCAGGGCCTGGGGATGTGCCAGCACCACCTCGATGCCTTCGGTGGTATTGCTTTGGCGCAATAGGTTGTGGCGGACCAGCAGGCTGACTTCGCCAATCACGTGAACGGGAGAGCGCAGGAACAAATCGAGAGAGCGGGCCACGACGCCTTCGGTGGAATTTTCTACGCCCACCACACCGTATTGCGCGGTGCCAGCTGCCGTGGCGTGAAACACCTCGTCAAAGTTGGCGCAGTAGGTGAAATCAGCCGCACTGCCAAAGAACTCGAGGGCGGCTTGCTCGCAGAAAGTGCCTTGCGGCCCCAACACTGCCACGCGCTGCGGTGCTTCCAGCGCCAAACAGGCCGACATGATTTCCCGCCAGATGCTGGCGACATGACGGTTGAGCAGCGGACCCGGGTTGGCCTGCTCGATGTTGTGGATGACCTGGGCCACACGATCCGGACGGAAGAACGCCGACCCTTCCTTGCGTTTGATGTCGCCCACCTGTTCGGCCACATGGGCACGTTCATTGAGCAGTTGCAGCAACTGCTTGTCCAGCGAGTCGATTTGCTGGCGTAGCACGGCCAGATCGGCCGACTGTTGAGGCTGGGTCATGCTTGTGCCTTTTCGAAATCGTGCAAATACTCCACCAGCGCTTGCACACCTTCCAGGGGCATCGCGTTGTAGAGGCTGGCGCGCATGCCGCCCACGGATTTGTGGCCCTTGAGTTGCAGCAGGCCGCGCGCCTTGGCGCCTTCCAGGAAGGCCGCGTTACGCGGATGGGTGGCATCGAGCAAGGGTTGTCCATCGTCACCCCGCAGGAAGAAGGGGATGTTCATGCGCGAGCGACAACCGACGTCAACTTGGTTGACATAGAGCTGAGAGTGGTCAATGCAGTGGTAGAGCAAGGCTGCCTTGGCGATGTTGCGTTGCTCCAGTGCCGCCACGCCACTCAAATAGCCTTCCTGCTGGCGCGCAATCCACTGGAAGGTCAGGCCAGCCATGTAGATGCCGTAGGTGGGCGGGGTGTTGTACATCGAGTCGTGGTCGGCCACCAGCTTGTAGTCGAAGGCGCTGGGGCACGCGGGCAAGGCATGGCCCAGCAGGTCTTCGCGGACTACCACCAGGGTCACGCCGGCCGGACCGATGTTTTTTTGTGCGCCACCAAAGGCCAGGCCCACACGCGACCAATCGACCGGTCGCGAGAGGACGTGCGAGGAAAAATCGATCACCAGTGGCGCGTTCGAGCCCAGCGCCTTCAGATCGGGCAGGGTGTGGCACTCCACACCATGAATGGTTTCGTTGGTGCACAGATGCACATATTGCGCGTGCGCATCCAGTTGCCAGCTGGACGCAGCGGGCAAGGACTTGAAGCCACTGGACTGGCTGCTGGCGGCCACCTTCGTGGTGCAGTAGCGAGCGGCTTCCTTGAGCGACTTCTGGCTCCAGCTGCCGCTGACCACGAAGTCCGCCACGCCACCCCGGCTCAGGTTGAGGGGGACGATGGCATTTTCTGCAATGCCACCGCCTTGCATGAACAGAATCTTGAAATGCGAGGGCACCTGCAGCAGGGTGCGAAAGTCGGATTCAGCCTGCTCGTAAATCGAGATGAATTCCTTGCCGCGGTGGCTCATCTCCATCACGCCCATGCCACTGCCATGCCAGTCGGTCATCTCGGCCGCCGCTTGCTGCAGTACCTCCAAGGGCATGGCGGCTGGGCCGGCGGAGAAGTTGAACGCGCGCGTCATGCGTGGCTTACTCCTGCGCAGGGGCCTCGTCACCGGCGTCGTCGTCGGCGGGAGCTGCTGCGTCGTTTTCCACGATGCGTTGCAGGCCGCTCAGTTGGGAGCCTTCGTCCAGCGAGATCAGCGTCACGCCTTGTGTGGCACGGCCCAACTCGCGGATTTCTGAAACGCGTGTGCGCACCAGCACACCACGATCGGTGATCAGCATGATCTCGTCGTCCGCGTGCACCAGCGTGGCGGCCACCACCTTGCCGTTACGCTCGGATTGCTGAATGGCAATCATGCCCTTGGTACCACGACCATGGCGCGTGTACTCGGTGATGGAAGTGCGCTTGCCGTAGCCGTTTTGCGTGGCGGTGAGCACACTTTGATGCTCATCTTCGGCCACCAGCATGGCGATCACGCTTTGGCCATCTTCCAGCATCATGCCGCGCACACCGCGGGCATTTCGACCCATGGGGCGCACGTCGTTTTCGTCAAAGCGAACGGCCTTGCCGCCGTCCGAGAACAGCATCACGTCGTGCTTGCCGTCGGTGAGTGCTGCACCAATGAGGTAGTCGCCCTCGTCCAGATCCACGGCAATGATGCCGGCCTTGCGTGGGTTGGAAAACTCGGAGAGCGAGGTCTTCTTGACCGTGCCCATGGAGGTGCCCATGAAGATGTAGTGATCGTCTGGGAAGCTGCGGAACTCGCCGGTGAGGGGCAACACCACGTTGATCTTCTCGCCTTCAGCCAGCGGGAACATGTTGACAATGGGGCGGCCACGCGAGCCGCGTGATCCGGCCGGCACTTCCCACACCTTGAGCCAGTAGAGGCGGCCACGGTTGGAGAAGCACAGGATGTAGTCGTGCGTGTTGGCGATGAAGAGCTGGTCGATCCAGTCATCTTCTTTGGTGGTGGTGGCCTGCTTGCCGCGCCCCCCACGTTTTTGCGCGCGGTATTCAGACAAGGGCTGGCTCTTGATGTAGCCCGAATGCGAGAGCGTCACCACCATGTCGGTGGGGGTGATCAGGTCTTCGGTGGCCAGGTCTTGCGCGTTGTGCTCCACCACGCTTCGACGTGCGCCCAGCTTGGTCTGCCCGAACTCCTGCTTGATGGCGGCGAGTTCGTCGCCAATGATGGTGGACACACGGGAGGGCTTGGCGAGGATGTCGAGCAAGTCGTCGATCTCGGCCATCACCTCTTTGTATTCGTTGACGATCTTGTCCTGCTCCAAGCCGGTCAGGCGCTGCAAACGCATTTGCAGAATTTCCTGCGCCTGCGTGTCGCTCAGGCGGTACAGGCCGTCGCTACCCAGGCCGTACTGGCGCTCCAGGCCATCGGGGCGGTAATCGTCGGCATTCACCACGCCGCCGTCTGCGCGTGCACGGGTGAGCATCTGGCGCACCATCTGGCTGTCCCATGGACGGTTCATCAACTCGGCTTTGGCCACCGGCGGGGTGGGGGCGTTGCGGATGATGGCGATGAAGTCGTCGATGTTGGCCAGCGCAACGGCGAGGCCTTCCAGCACGTGACCACGCTCACGTGCCTTGCGCAGCGTGAAGATGGTGCGGCGTGTGACCACTTCGCGTCGGTGCTGCAGGAAGATGTCGATCAGATCCTTCAGGTTGCACAACTTGGGTTGGCCGTTGACCAGTGCCACCATGTTGATGCCGAAGGTGTCCTGCAACTGCGTCATCTTGTACAGGTTGTTGAGCACCACCTCGGGCACTTCACCACGCTTGAGTTCAATGACCAGACGCATGCCCGATTTGTCGGACTCATCCTGGATATGGCTGATACCTTCGATCTTTTTCTCGTGCACCAACTCGGCCATGCGCTCTTGCAGCGTCTTCTTGTTGACCTGGTAGGGCAGTTCATCAACGATGATGGCCTGACGCTGGCCCTTGTCGATGTCTTCGAAATGGCACTTGGCGCGCATGACCACGCGGCCACGGCCCGTGCGGTATCCATCACGCACACCTTCCATGCCGTAGATGATGCCGGCGGTGGGGAAGTCGGGCGCAGGCACGATCTCCATCAACTGGTCCACGCTGGCCTCGGGGTTGGCCAGCAAATGCAGGCACGCATCCACCACTTCATTGAGGTTGTGCGGCGGTATGTTGGTGGCCATGCCCACCGCGATACCGGCCGAGCCGTTCACCAACAGGTTGGGCAGGCGGCTGGGCAGCACCAAGGGCTCTTGCTCGGAGCCGTCGTAGTTGGGACCGAAGTCAACAGTTTCCTTGTCAATGTCGCCCAGCATTTCGTGGGCAATCTTGGCCAGGCGGATCTCGGTGTATCGCATGGCCGCGGCGTTGTCGCCGTCGACCGAGCCGAAGTTGCCCTGACCATCCACCAACATGTGGCGCAGCGAAAAATCCTGCGCCATGCGAACAATGGTGTCGTACACCGCGCTGTCGCCGTGCGGGTGGTACTTGCCGATCACGTCGCCCACAATACGGGCAGACTTTTTGTAGGGGCGGTTCCAGTCGTTGTTCAACTCGTGCATGGCAAACAGCACGCGTCGATGCACGGGTTTGAGGCCGTCACGGGCATCGGGCAAAGCCCGTCCCACGATCACGCTCATGGCGTAATCGAGGTAGCTGCGCCGCATCTCCTCCTCGAGGCTGATGGGCAATGTCTCTTTGGCGAATTGGGTCATGAAGGGGACCGATTTGCAGGTAAACCTTTGATTCTAGGCGCTCAGGTGATCCCTAAAATTGTGGCGGACATACAACAATGTGCGGATGTCTGGACGGGATAGCACCTTGTGAGGCATCCCTGATGGGCGATCACTTTTCTGTGTGGCACAATAACCCCTGAATCAGAGGATTTGCTTAATTCCCTTAGGCAAGTTTGTTTTGGAGCTTGAGCTCCCGTTCTTATGTCCCCCAGAGGAGTAACATGAAACAACTCAAAAAACTGGCAACATTTCTGGCTGTAGCCACTGCGGTCACCGTCGCAGGTGCCCAAGAAGTCAACAACTGGCGCAATGCCAGTGGCGAAGTCTGGAAAAACGCATTCGGCCAGTGCTGGAGAAACGCTTCCTGGACCCCCGCCACCGCTGCTCCTGGCTGTGACGGTGCTATCGCTCCTGCAGCTGCACCGGCTCGTGCACCGGCTCCTGCCCCGGCTCCTGCCCCGGCCCCGGCCCCGGCTGCTCGCCCGGCTCCCGCTCCCGCTCCTGCCCCGGCTGCTGCCCCGGCCCGTCCCCCCGCCGCTGCATCCAAGGTGACCTACGCAGCTGACACCTTCTTCGACTTCGACAAGTCGGTGCTCAAGTCCGAAGGCAAAGCCAAGTTGGACGACCTGGTGGGCAAAATGAAAGCTATCAACCTGGAAGTCATCATCGCCGTGGGTCACACCGACTCGGTGGGTTCCGATGCCTACAACCAGAAGCTGTCGGTTCGCCGCGCTGAAGCCGTCAAGGCCTACCTGGTCTCCAAGGGCGTTGAAAAGAACCGCGTCTACACCGAAGGCAAGGGCGAGAAGCAGCCTGTGGCTGACAACAAGACCACTCAAGGCCGTGCCAAGAACCGTCGCGTCGAGATCGAAGTGGTGGGTACCCGCCCCAACTGATCAACCCTGATCGCTGATGGACAAACCCCGCCTCGGCGGGGTTTTTTCTTGGTGCCCTGGTATTCTTGCGGGCTGACTTGCCAGCCCTCATCTGCCCTTTCCTATCGATCCACGGCGTGCCTGTGCGCCGCTCACCGTGACCCGGAGCCTCTGCCATGACAGGCCACTTGAATGCCGACCCCGCCGAACTGGCCAAATTTTCCGAACTGGCCCATCGCTGGTGGGATCCCGAAAGCGAGTTTCGCCCGCTGCACCAGATCAACCCGCTGCGGCTGGACTGGATCCAGTCGCTCTCGCCATTGGCAGGTCAGCGCGTCATTGATATCGGTTGCGGGGGCGGCATTCTGGCCGACTCCATGGCTCGTGCCGGCGCCACGGTGACCGGCATTGACCTCGCGGGCAAGGCGTTGAAAGTGGCGCAGTTGCATGCGATGGAAGCCGGCACCCCCAACATCGCCTACCGTGAGATCAGTGCCGAGGCCATGGCTCAGGAAGCTTCGGGCAGCTTTGACACCGTGACCTGCATGGAGATGCTCGAACATGTGCCCGACCCATCCTCTGTGGTGCGGGCCTGTGCGCAACTCGTGAAGCCGGGCGGCTGGGTGTTCTTCTCCACGCTCAACCGCAACCCCAAATCATTTCTGATGGCCATCGTCGGTGCCGAGTACGTGCTCAACCTCTTGCCCAAAGGCACCCACGAGTACGCCAAGTTCATCCGCCCGAGCGAACTTGCCTTGCACTGCCGCCACGCAGGGCTGGAGGTCTTGCACAGCCGGGGCATGTCTTACAACCCGATCACACGTCGTTACTGGTTGAACCACGACACCAGCGTGAACTACCTGATCGCCACCCGCAGGCTCGCATGAGTGCCGCGCGTCCTCTCAAAGCGGTGCTGTTTGACCTGGATGGCACGCTGATCGACAGTGCGCCGGACCTGGGGGCGGCGGCTGACAAGCTGCGAACCGACCGAGGCCTGCCCTCCCTCGATGCTGCGCTGTACCGACCGCATGCCGGGGCGGGCGCACGGGGCATGCTCAAAGTGGCGTTTGACATGACGCCCGATCACCCCGAGTTTCCGGCGCTGCGTGAGGCCTTCTTCGTCAACTATGAGCGCGCCATGACTGAGCGCACCATCGTGTTTGAGGGGGTGCTCGAACTGATTCAATCACTTCAGTCACGCGGTTTGCAATGGGGGGTGGTGACCAACAAAATGGCGCGATTCACCGATCCGCTCACCCAGGCCATGCCTTTGTTCAGTTCAGCCGGTGCGGTGGTGAGCGGCGACACCACCCCACACCCCAAGCCACACCCGGCGCCGCTTCTGGAGGCTGCACGCCGACTGGGTGTGCAACCTGAACATTGCTGGTACGTGGGGGATGACGAGCGCGACATCCAGGCGGGTCGTGCGGCGGGCATGGCCACCGTGGCGGCAGCTTATGGGTACCTGGGCCACGAAGCTGACCACTCGCAGTGGGCGGCAGACCACATCATCGAGCACCCGCTGGCACTGTTGAAATTACTGGAAATGTCTTACAATTGAAACCTTGGGGCTGCATTGGTTTCGACATGGGTTCGGACGCGCGGCAGGGCATGTCGAGGTTCTGTCACCTCGTAAAACCGCAGAAAAAAACTAACTGCAAACGACGAACGTTTCGCACTCGCCGCTTAATCCGGTGAGCCTTGCAACAGCAGGCCGATAGGCTGGGCAAGGGGGTCGCAAGACTTCCAGGCTGCAAGGGAATTCATATCGGCTGGC
>JACCDI010283196.1_pt1 | contig 10527 bp, 10 predicted proteins | sample 7442791 | NCBI WGS metagenome assembly JACCDI01 (sample SAMN15323434, study PRJNA562643) | freshwater metagenome | isolation source: river surface water | place: USA:Blue River Watershed | collected 2017-08-15
AAGATCTTCCGCTTAGAGGCCAGCACGTCATTGTTACGGCAGGCGGTACTCGCGAACCAATCGATGCTGTTCGATACATCGGAAACTCTTCTTCGGGTCGGATGGGAATCGAACTTGCCAAGGCAGCGCGCGATGCCGGTGCACAGGTCACTCTGATTGCTGCAAACATTGACCTGCCGCTTCCCAAAGGTGTCGATGTAACGCGGGTCGGGACGGTAGATGAATTAGAGCTAGCCATGGATCGAGACTGCGATGTGATGATTATGGCGGCCGCGGTCTCGGATTTTAGAGTGAAAAATCCATACCTTGGCAAGCTAAAGCGCTCGGCTGGCCTGAATCTCGAGCTCACCCCAACCAAAGATTTGATTGCGAACTATGCCGCGAACCACCCCGGTGCCATTCACGTTGCTTTCGCGCTTGCCGAAGAGTCCCAAGAGCGCTTGATTGAGATTGCCAGAGGCAAGCTTTGGGACAAATCGGTCACCGCAGTTATTGGCAATTCCTTTGAAGCGCTCGGCAGTCAGCAGACCCTGGTTCAGTTTGTGACCAAAGACGAATCGGTTGAACTTTCTGGAACCAAGGTTGAGGTAAGTAAGGCGATCATCGAACTGGTTTCCAAGCTAAGCAAGTAGCTTCCAGCTAAACTTTGCTACATGACGCTACGCACTTTTACTTCTGAATCTGTCACCGAAGGCCACCCAGACAAGATCTGCGACCAAATCAGTGACACCATCCTCGACGCAATGCTCGAGCAAGACCCCGACGCCCGTGTCGCAGTCGAAACCCTGGTAACCACCGGCCTAGTGCACGTTGCTGGCGAAGTTACCACCAGCGGATATGTTGAAATCCCTCAGCTGGTCAGACAGAAACTTATAGACATCGGTTACAACTCATCTCAAATTGGCTTTGATGGCAACAGCTGTGGAGTATCGGTTTCGATCGGTGCTCAGTCGCCAGACATCGCTGGCGGTGTAGACGACGCTCTTGAATCACGCGCTGGCTCCGGGGATGAAGATTCCAAGCTTGGTGCCGGCGACCAGGGCATGATGTTCGGTTACGCCAGCAATGAGACTTCGGTCTTGATGCCAACTCCCATTTTGCTCTCACACCGCATCACAGAGCGCTTGAGCATTGTTAGAAGAGAACTAAACAATGGCATGATACGTCCGGACGGCAAGGCTCAGGTTTCTGTCAACTATGACGGAGCAGTTCCGGTATCTATCGACACCGTTGTGCTTTCCACTCAACACCACCCCGACATCTCCCAAGATGATCTAGCCAACCTCGTGCTTGAGCGCGTGATTCAGCCGGTGCTGAGTGAGTCAGGCCTTAGCTCTGACGACACCAAGTTCTTCATCAACCCGTCGGGCAGATTCGTAATCGGAGGGCCTCAGGGAGACGCCGGTCTTACTGGCCGCAAGATTATTGTCGACACCTACGGAGGCATGGCTCGACATGGTGGCGGCGCTTTCAGCGGCAAAGACCCATCCAAGGTGGACCGTTCTGCGGCCTACGCAATGCGCTGGGTGGCAAAGAACGTGGTAGCGGCAGGACTCGCAGATCGAGCCGAGATTAAAGTTGCATACGCGATTGGTGTCGCCAAGCCGGTAGCCGTTTTTGTTGAAACATTTGGGACTGAGAAGGTTGAGACTCAAGCGATTGAGCGTGCGATTCGAGAGGTCTTTGATCTTAGGCCAGCTGCAATCATCCGCGAGCTTGACTTGAAGCGTCCGATTTACGCCAAGACTGCGGCCTATGGGCACTTTGGTCGTGAGCTTACCGATTTCACATGGGAACGCACCGATCGTGCCGATGCGCTTCGCGAGGCAGCAGGTCGATAGATGGCCAACTACGCGAGCGTAGTTGTTGAGTCCGACTTACTTCAGTTGGACCGAGAGTTTGACTTTTTGGTACCCGCGGAGCTTTGCGACGTCGTAAAAGTTGGGCAACGAGTTAAGTTTCAACTCGGTAGGACCAAAAAATTAGCGACCGGTTTCATCTCTGCGTTGCCTGAACAAAGCTCGTTTGCTACCTCTGAGTTATCGGAGGTTGTCGATCAGACGCCTGTGGTTACCCCTGAGTTGTTTGTCCTGGCCCGCCAGGTTGCAAATCGACAAGCAGTTGCACTGGGGGAAATTCTCCAACAGGCCATTGTTGAACACATGCCACGAATCACCAAGCCCGAAGCGGCTGTGGTGCCAGAAGCGGTGGGATCGTTGCCATCAATTCCTGGAGTCGAAAAACTCCCTGAGCGCTGTGCTGTTCTAACTTCGGCTCGCTCTATAACCCACGGTTCACTTCGTTTCCCCGATTGGTGCTGGCTGTTTCTGCAGGCTGCCAACTCATCTCTCAATGAGGGAAAATCCTCGATTCTGGTGCTGCCGGAAAAGGATCAGATTCAGCAGCTAACTTCGCTCTTCAAGGCTGTCGGACTGGAAAGTGCTGTCGTCAACCTGCTGCCAGGTGCAAAGAAGTCAGAGCGCTTTATCGCATTCCATAAAATTCTCGGTCAGTCGACATCCATCGTCATCGGAAGTCGATCCGCGGTTTACGCCCCGGCACAGAATCTTGGGCTAATTGCCATCTTTGATGACGCCGATGACTCATTGCGGGAGCAGGGTTCCCCCAACACCCACGCTAGAGAGATTGCCCTGATGCGAGCCAGCAGTGGTATCAACCTATTGCTGGCGGCAAACTATCGCTCCCTGGAGGTTCAGCGCCTCGTCGAGATCGGATATCTCAAGGATCTCTCGATAAAGCTTCCGCCTGCTCGCATCTCTTTTTCACCACCGGCACAGAGACTTGATGGCGCCAGCTTCAAGCTGATGAGAGACGCTCTAGAGACAGGTCCAGTGTTGGTCCTAATTCCTCGCAAGGGCAACTCAGCCACCGTTTATTGCGCGGGATGCGATGAGCGCTTGATTTGCCAGATGTGCAAGGGTCCAATTTGGGAGACCGAGAAGGGTGAGTACCGTTGTCGGGTCTGCCAAGGAATTAGTCATGGCTGTCCTAAATGCGGATCCAACAAGCTGCGTCGCGGGCGAACCGGTAGCACTCGCACCGCTGCGGAGTTCGGCAAGGCTTTCCCCGGAATAACCATTTCTGAGTTCACCTCTGATACCAAGGTCACAGCGGTCAAGAAATCAAAGCATCTGGTGCTGGCAACTCCTGGCTCAGCCCCGAGAGTCGAAGGCGGCTACGCGGCGCTTCTTATTCTTGATTCCGATGTCTGGTTGTCGATGCCGAACCTTAGGGCTGAGCAAAGCGCAATTAGGGACTGGATGGAGGCGATTGAGCTTTTGTCAGACTCCGGCCGAGCCCACATTGCAGGACTAGATGCTGAACTTGGGCAAGCGCTGTCGCTCGGACAGCACCGAGAACTTGCCAGCACAGCATTCCGTGAGGTGAATTACCTCTCGCTCCCTCCGGCCACCAGAATCGCAACCCTGGAGGGTAGTCAGGAGACAATCTCGACGGCTCTTGAGACGGTCACCAAACTGGGTGCGGTGGTGTTACGCAGCAATCTCGCCGAGCAGGCCACGGCGTTGATCCGTTTTAACTACAGCCAGGGATCCGAGATTTCGGCTAGCCTGAAGGCTCTGGCGCTGAAGACCAACGCTCGCTTGATTGGCGCTAATAAACGTAGAGGCCTGAAGATTGTCATGGACGATCCGGGAGCGCTGTAGGTGGACTACTGATGAGAATAATCTTTGCCGGCACTCCCGATAACGCAGCGCTAGGGCTTGAGTTAGTGGCCCAACATCATGAAGTTGCCTTAGTCATCACTCGTCCAGATGCCGGGATTGGGCGCAAGCGAATTCTCACTCCGTCTCCTGTAGCACAGAAGGCAGCTGAGTTAGGCCTTCCGATCCTGAAGGTAAAGCGAATTTGTGAAGCCGAGCTTGAGCAAATCAGAAATGCCAACGCTGATCTTGCATTGGTCATTGCCTTCGGAAGCCTGATCCCACAAAACGCTTTAGATGCTCTTCCGTGGTGGAACATTCACTTCAGCCTGCTACCGCTTTGGCGAGGCGCATCACCACTGCAACAGTCGATTTTGTCCGGGGGAGTAGGTTCGGGAGTGAGCCTCTTCCAGTTGGATGCTGGTATGGATACCGGGCCGATACTGGCTCAGTTGCCTGTCGAACTAGGGCAGAACGAGACCACTGCAGAAGCGCTACCAAGGTTCACCGCCGTAGGAGTAGAGCTCTTCAATCGAGTTGCCCTCGAACCGATACAGGCTCGTGTTCAAGTTGGGGAACCTAGCCACGCGCCAAAGCTGGATAGGGGTTCTGCTCGCTTGAACTTGAGCCAGAACGCCATCGAACTCCATCGAGCCATAATGGCATTTAATCCCGAACCAATGGCGTGGTGCGAGCTGAACGGCGTAGCCCTCCGACTGCTTGAGTCTCGCTCTATGGGATCCAGATCGTGGGTGCAAGAGAATTTGCATCCTGGAAGAGTTACAAAATCGGGAGATCGAATTCTTTTGGAGTGCGGGTCTGGGAGCCAGCTAGAACTCATCAGGGTTCAACCCGCTGGCAAGCAGCCGATGAGCGCAGCAGATTGGTTCCGCGGACTCGGTGGCGAGGTGGAACTTGCCTAATCCGAGAATGGTTGCGATTGATCTTTTAACCAGGGTCTCCGAGAGCGACAGCTACATTAATCTGCTCCTTCCGAGCTTTCTTACAAAAGCCCAGGTGCCAGATGGTGACCGGGGTCTAATCCAGGAGCTCAGCTACGGAACGCTGCGCTGGCAGCTGCAGTACGACAGTTTCATCGATCACTTCACAGCCGGAAAGACGCTTTCTCCAAAGCTTCGCATTGCAATTCGACTTGGAATGCACCAGTTGTTTCGGATGCGTATCCCAGCCCATGCAGCCATTCACGAGACAGTTGAACTTGTGAAGGTTTTTGAGAGAAGCGCGGCTGGAATGGCTAACGCTGTGCTGCGTAACGCCGATCGGCTAGGTTTCGAGCAGCTGCTCACCGAGTGCATAAAAGGTAAGAGGCTTGAGGATTCGCTGGCGATTCGCTATTCCCATCCAAGCTGGGTGATTAGCGCGCTCAGAAGCGCCCTCGAGCTCGATGGCAAATCAGATCAACTTGAGCAGCTCTTAGAAGCAAACAACGAAACCCCAACGGTGAATCTGGCTGCACTTCCCAATACCAGAGCAGCGGAATACTTAGCGAACGAAGGGCTAGAGCCTGGCGGAGCTGCGCCAACCGCCTATTTGGCACAGGGAAATCCTGAGAACTACCTCACCACCGAGGGTGTAAGAGTCCAGGATCAAGGTTCGCAGCTTGTAGCGCTAGCGCTATTAGAGGTTGCCGATAAGTCCGGCCGATGGCTCGACATGTGCTCCGGCCCCGGCGGTAAGGCTGCGATGTTACAGGCTGGCATCTCCGACTCCGGTGGGATCCTCGACTGCCTTGAGCCAATTCCAAATCGAGCGGACTTGGTCAGGCAAGCGCTGAACAAAAACCTGCCGGGAAATGTAAAGGTCGGCTATGGCCAAGATGCCAAGGCTGATTTCTATGATGCTGTGTTGCTCGACGCTCCCTGTTCTGGTCTCGGGTCGGTTCGCAGAAAGCCCGAGTCTCGCTGGCGGAAGACCCCTGAGCAGCTTTCTGCTCTGACAAAAACTCAGGCAGAACTCCTAAACGCGGCAGTTCGAGCTTTGAAATCTGGCGGCTATTTGCTGTATTCCACGTGCTCACCACTGGTGATTGAAACCAATACTCAGATAAAGCAGGTATTGGAGCAGCACGATGATCTGGAGCTCGTGAATGCCAATGAGGTGCTCAATCGCATTTCACCAAAGCTCGGAATGGCCACAAACCGTAAAACCGCTCAGCTCTGGACACACCTGCACGCAACTGATGCGATGTTTATCGCAATCCTTCGCAAGAAGTAAGCTCGCACTATGAAGATTCACCCATCCATCCTCAGCGCAGACTTTGCGAACCTAGAGGCGGAACTGGAGACAATCTCCTCGGCAGACGCCGCCCACATTGACGTGATGGACAACCACTTTGTCCCAAATTTGACGCTTGGACTTCCGATTGTTTCCAAACTCTTTGAAGTTTCAAAACTGCCGTTAGATATCCACCTGATGATTGAGAATCCCGATCACTGGGCGCCGGCATACGCTGAACTGGGTTGCGACTCAGTCACCTTCCATTTAGAAGCTGCCCAAGATCCGATTGGATTGGCCAGGAGAATTCGAGAAATTGGCTCAAAGGCTGCCATTGCGATCAAACCCAACACTCCGTTCTCAGACGTAGAGCAACTACTGACTGAAATCGACATGCTTTTGGTAATGACGGTTGAACCAGGATTTGGTGGCCAAAAACTAATTCCTGAAACGGTTTCAAAGGTCAAGGCGGCTCGCGCTGCTGCGAAAGCTAGCGGCCTATCGATTGCTATCCAGGTTGACGGTGGAGTAACAGAGTCAAATGTTTCACTCCTGGCAGATGCCGGGGCCGATGTTTTCGTGGCCGGAAGCGCGGTCTTTTCAGCCCAGAATCGTAATTTGGAAATCACTAAGCTCAGGGAACTCGCCAACTCTCACTAGCTCTGGGGCGGTAACCTAGAGCCATGAAATCCTTTGACCAGCTCTTTGAAGAGCTCAGCACTCGAAATTTGGAGCGCCCAGTCGGTTCGCGCTCAACCGAACTGCTGGAGCAGGGTGTTCATGCCATTGGAAAAAAGGTCGTCGAGGAAGCTGCTGAGGTCTGGATGGCCGCTGAGCACGAGTCCGATGAGCAACTAGCCCTAGAGGCTTCGCAATTGATTTACCACCTGCAGTTGATTTTGATTGCCCGGGGTATCCCGCTTTCCAAGGTAGAGGAGCAGCTCTAATGCTCAAGGTCGCAGTTCCAAACAAGGGAATCCTTTCAGACTCAGCCATTTCCATGCTCAAGGAGGCCGGCTATGCGGTTCGCCGAGACGCTGCCGAACTACACCTGGTTGATGAGCAGAACCAGATTGAGTTCTTCTACCTGCGCCCAAGAGACATCGCCACCTACGTTGGCTCGGGATCGTTGGATGTTGGTCTGACAGGTCTGGATCTTCTAAAAGACGCGCAGTCGAAAGCCGATGAAGTTGCTGACCTGGGATTTGGCGGGTCAACATTTAGGTTTGCCGCACCTGTCGAAGCGGGATTTACCCAGGTTTCAGACCTGCAGGGCAAGCGCCTTGCTACCGCTTACCCACACCTAATTTCCGATTACTTGGCGCAGCACGGGGTCAAGGCGGAGATTGTGAAGCTTGATGGTGCGGTTGAATCTGCGGTCAAGCTCGGGGTTGCGGATGCTGTTGCGGATGTGGTCTCAACTGGAAACACGCTTCGCAAGGCGGGACTGGCGATCTTTGGTCCGGTGATTTTGAAGTCAACCGCGCGATTGATTAGTGCACCAGGAAAGGCAGCCGAGGCAGCCAAGCTGCTCAGGCGCTTGCAGGGAGTGATCGTGGCGCGGGAATATGTGATTTTCGACTACGACTGCCCGGTGGAACTTGTTGATGCTGCTACTGCTCTGACGCCCGGAATCGAGTCACCCACAATCTCGCCCCTAGCCGACAAGAGTTGGGTCGCGGTTCGAGCCCTTGTGAAAGCAGATCAGACCAACCAAATCATGGATCAGCTCTATGAGATTGGTGCTAGAGCGATTCTGGTTAGCGCCATCCACGCCGCGAGGATCTAGTGCCGGCCATTCGAGTCATTCCTTGCCTTGACGTTGCCGATGGCCGCGTAGTCAAGGGTGTGAATTTCCAGAACCTTAGGGATTCCGGTGATCCAGTGGAGCTAGCTAATCGCTACTACCTTCAGGGTGCTGACGAAGTTACCTTCTTGGATGTTGCTGCCACTAACGAAAATCGCGGCACAACTTTGGATATGGTTACCCGCTGCGCTGAGCAGGTTTTCATCCCACTCACAGTTGGTGGAGGAATTCGGGAACTTGGCGATGTATCCAGACTCCTGTCCAGTGGTGCGGACAAAGTATCGGTTGGCTCGGCCGGAATTAGAAGACCCGAGCTTTTGGCAGAGATTGCCAAGGAGCACGGCAACCAGGTGCTGGTTGTCTCGTTAGACCTAAAAAGATCGACAACCAAGTCCGGCTTTGGCGTTACCTCAAATGGCGGACGGGAACTAACGGATCTTGACGCCCTGGAGTGGGTGAGAGAAGTTCAGGATCTTGGAGCGGGTGAGCTGCTGGTGAACAGCATTGATGCCGATGGCACAAGAGATGGCTTTGATATCGAATTGATAGAACGCGTCAAGGAGATTTCCCACGTACCTGTAATCGCATCGGGAGGTGCGGGTAAATTGGAGCACTTTGTTGCTGCCGCTCAAGCCGGAGCGGATGCCTTGCTAGCAGCGAGTGTTTTTCACGAGGGATTGTTTACGATTTCAGATGTAAAGGACGCTATGAAGTCAGCAGGGTTGGAGGTTCGATGAGATCGCTGGATTTATCCAAAATCAAGTTCGACGCTCAGGGCCTAGTTCCCGTTATCACTCAAAGCGCTGACACTGACCAAGTTTTGATGTTGGCATATGCCAATCGAGAGACCCTTGAAGAGACGCTACAAATTGGCAAAATGATCTACTTTTCCAGGTCTCGCAATCAGCGCTGGCTGAAAGGTGATACGTCAGGCAACTTTCAAGAGGTTGTCTCCCTAAGCATGGACTGTGATGGCGATACCGTTTTGGCAAGGGTTAGGTCAGTGGGCCCAGCCTGTCACAATGGCACCGACACCTGTTTTGAGGAGCACTGATGTTGACTCTTGACCAGGTCCGTGAGCTCGCAAAGAACTACAACGTCATTCCAATAAGTAAGAGACTCTTCGCTGGAACAGAGACGCCGCTGGGTATCTACCAAAAGCTTTGCGACCAAAGGCCAAACACCTTCCTGCTGGAATCGGCCGAGCAGGGAGTTTGGGGTCGCTACTCATTTATTGGAGTGCGATCCAGAGGCCAACTGGTCGCGACTGAAAAGTCGGTGCAGTGGATTTCAGATTCAACTGCGCTGCCTGCTGGAGAGTTGCCAAGTGATCCGCTTGACGCCCTAGAAGCGCTGCAATCCAGCTGGCACTCCGCACCGGTTGACTTTCCGCTGAGCTCAGGATTGGTTGGGTTTGTAAGTTGGGGAGCGGTAAATCTTCTGGAGCGCTTGCCAGAAGCAAAGTCGGCGGACTACGAAGTCCCGCTCTTGGCCTTCAATCAATTCAGTCAGCTGATCGTGATGGATCACCTCAGTGCAGAGCTGTTACTAGTTGGCGTGGTATTCGCCGATGGCTCAAACCTTGCCGAAAGTTACCACCTGACGCTGCAGGGAATGGCGGAGATTGAGCTAGAACTCAGAAAGCCAACGCCGGCGTTGATCTCAGAACCTAGCTGGCCAGAGCCAGAGTTTGATAAGCGCACTGCCGAGGCAGATTTCTTGGCTCAGGTAGAAAAGGCGAAGCACCATGTTCGACTGGGGGATGTTTTCCAGGTTGTACTTTCGCAACGTTTTGATCAAAAGGTAACGGTTGATGCGATCGAGGTTTATCGGGCACTAAGGGCAATCAACCCAAGCCCATACATGTACTTGACCCGTTGGCAGGACGAGTCTGGTGATTTCTCGATTGTTGGTTCTAGCCCAGAGGCACTTGTGAAGGTGGCGGACGGCAAGGCCATCATGCACCCAATTGCTGGTTCGCGACCCAGGGGAGTGGACACTTCATCCGACCTTCGTCTGGCGGAAGAGTTGCTGGCTGATGCAAAGGAGCAAAGCGAGCACTTGATGCTGGTTGACCTTGCGAGAAATGACCTACTGAAGGTTTGCGACCCCTCCAGTCTTCAAGTCACCGAGTTCATGCAAATCCATCGCTTTAGCCACATTATGCACCTGGTCTCAACCGTCGAAGGTGACCTGCTGCCAGACCTTGGTCCGGTGGCAGCGCTTCGGGCAACTTTCCCCGCTGGAACACTCTCCGGCGCGCCCAAGCCTAGAGCGCTTGAGATTATTCATGATCTAGAGCCAAGCTACCGCGGTCTTTTCGGTGGAGTGGTTGGCTACTTCGACTTCCAAGGCAACTCAGACCTGGCAATTGCGATTAGAACAGCCTTTATTCGAGATGGTGTCGCGAGGATTCAGGCTGGAGCGGGAATCGTTCTCGATTCAGTGCCCCAGAGTGAATATGCCGAGACCAGAGCTAAGGCAGCTGTGATGCTGAAGGCAATAGCGGCTGCGAATGCGATGGGCAATGCGCGCTAGATCTTCTCTGGTAGCACTTTGCATCGCTCTGTGGTGGGTGCTGGTGAACCTGCCCTGGCTTGCGGTCGGACAGGAAGAGTTCACAGGTGGTCAACTGATTCCGGTACTTAACCTGCTTCCGGCAATCGCGCTAACCGCACTGTTCATCTCGATGTATGGGAAGTTGCGTAAGACGCTGCTGGCAGCAATCTTCTTGGTCTTACTGACAGGTATCTACCTGAGTGCAACAACCGATCTTGCCGCAAGTGCGGTGGTGATATCTGA
>JACCDI011245131.1_pt1 | contig 10525 bp, 8 predicted proteins | sample 7442791 | NCBI WGS metagenome assembly JACCDI01 (sample SAMN15323434, study PRJNA562643) | freshwater metagenome | isolation source: river surface water | place: USA:Blue River Watershed | collected 2017-08-15
ACGCAGGTTTTTCAGCCACTTGAACACCGACTTGAGAGAGCCAATTTTCTAATGGTAGATCTTCTACCCCATCGAGATAATTGGCTTTGAAGGTACGCCAAATTTTCTTAAAACCAGATTCAATCACAAAATCAATGGCATGATCAAAGTCATCCTCAGCCATGCCAGACTCGGTCAATTGATGCATCTGCCATAAGTGTCGAATCACATCATCCAAGGACTGAGCTTGTTGGGTGTATTCACGAATCTTCAAATCCAAACCCAAAGCTAACAAGGAACCTTTGGCGTAATAACTCACCACGGCATTGGGCGTGTTTTCATCCATGAGGTAATACTTGGTCCATGCATCGAAAGAACTCTCAGATAAGCTTTGTTTATGACGTCCTGGGCCTCGCAAAACCATGTTCCAAGTTTTTTCAATGCGCTTGAGATAAGCCTTACGATCAATGCGCCCACTTCTCAACAATTGCAGATCATCGTAATAACTGGTGAAACCTTCAAACAACCATAACAAACGCGTGTGATTTTTTTGATTTAAGACATAAGGGTCAAATACTTTGGGTTTAATACGCTTGACCATCCAGGCATGAAAATATTCATGGCTGCAAAGACCTAAGAAATCTTCATAAGCTGAATGCTTTTTGAGATTTTGTCCTGGATAAGGCAAATCATCTCTCTTACACAACAAGACAGTACTATCGCGATGCTCTAAACCACCATAACCATCACCTACAGCATTCACAATAAAAGTGTATTGCTTAAAAGGCGCTCTGGGTTGATTGGGCTCAAAGAAAGCAATGTGTTGTTCGCAAATAGCCTTTAAATCTTGACTCAATTGCTGCTCATCCACATGATCAATCAAACCTTGAATTACCATGCGATGAGGCGTGCCATGAGCTTGCCAGCGAATGACCTGGAACTCACCCATGGCCACAGGGTGATCAATTAATTGATCGTAACTGACTGCTTGATAAGTGCCAAAGCCATCACGATTAATTTTTTGAGCGGGTAAAGTAGTTTCTACCGACCATGCACTCATGGTCACACAATCATCTGATTTGGGTGGCAAAAGATTGATTGCATAGAGGGCTTTCGTGCCCATCACTTGCAAACACAGACTGCTGGCATTGAAAAATGCACGATGCTGATCCAAGTAAGCGGCTCTGACAGAAGTGTCAAAAGCATAGATTTGATAATTGACTCGCAAGGACCGATTGGAATAAACACGCCAGGTATGACTGTCAATTTTTTCAAAAGAGACGGGTTTGAAAGCGACTTTTGAATTAGATTGGTGACTAACTTCCGAAACAGCAAAACACTCTAAATGTTTTGAAAAGTCTCGAATCATGTAACTGCCCGGAATCCACGCCGGCAGCTGCAAATCCACATGGGCAGTCTTCACAACTCCAGCTGGAACCGACATGGTCACATCAAATCGATGTCCTCGCCAATCATCTACGCCAATCTGATATTGAATTGATTGAGATGATGTTATTTTTTTTGCATTCCTCATGGTGATTTTTTGTAAGAGTCTTTATATGCCTCTTACTTTAATTTCTTCTCTATTTGGGCAATGGGTACTGCACCATTAATTCGCGAGCCATCAGTGAAGAACATCGCTGGTGTACCTGTTACCCCCAACTTACGTGCAAGTGCAGTATTACGTTCAAGAGGATTCCCGCAATCTCCCTTACCTGTTGGGGCTTGATTATTGATCATCCAATCAGACCAAGCTTTCACCTTATCTGAAGAACACCAAATTTGTTGTGATTTTGTTAAAGAATCAGCCGATAACATGGGTACCAAGAAGGTATAAATGGTGACGTTATCCATTTGCTGAAAGGCTTTTTCTAAACGCTTACAAAAACCACAATTGGGATCAGCAAACACCGCCACCTGACGAGCACCCTTCCCCCGCACAACTTTCACAGCATCATTCAAAGGCAAATCAGCCCAACGAATGCGATTCAAATCATTACTGCGCTGCTCTGTGAGATTGGTACCTGTTTTTAAATCGACCACCTCACCCTGAATTAAGTAACGAGCACTGGCATCGGTATAAACCACATCTTGCCCAATCGTCACCTCGTATAAACCAGCCATGGGCATCGATCGAACGCCATCCACCTTGGCCCGATCACCCAATTGTTTTTGAATCTCAGTTTTAACTTTAGCTTCAACAGCATTTTGTGCTTGCGCTGTAAAGCTTAACAAACTCAAACCAATGAAAACGCACACACTTAAAAAATGAAGGGGATTCTGTGGTTGCAAAGAAGCTATATATTTCATTTTGTCTCCTATGACTGATGTATCAAGCCAATGCCTGTTTAATCAAATGTCGTTTGATCAAATGGCTGCGATTGACCATGCGCATGCCCAAATTTCGAATTGTTTTCACTTGAGAATTTTCGTGAGAAAACAATTTTTGCAAACGGTCGGTTGTGAACAACAAGGCGTCTGTATCACCATGACGCGCACGTTCAAAGCGTCTGAGCAGCACTGGATCATCAAAAGTTCTGAATGATTCCCTTTGCTCCAATAAATCGGCCAATTGTGCGACATCTCTTAAACCTAAATTCAAGCCCTGACCCGCTAAGGGGTGCATGACATGAGCTGCATCGCCCAATAGAATCACTCTAGGGTTCACATCAGGAGCAATCATTCTCTTTGCTCTCATGCGTCGCAATGGAAATCCTTGAGGTGCAGTCAGTAATCTTAATTGTCCAGTCTTGAGTACAACCTGGCCACTTGCAGCACTCATCACACGAGCACACAAATCTTCAGCGCTCAGGGCTTGTAATTGCTCAGCGTGCTTTGTTGAGGTTGACCAAACCATGGATAATTTTTGATTAGGCAATGGGAGCAAAGCCAAAATGTCACCCCCAGGCAAGAACCACTGACAGGCCGTGCCTTGATGATGTTTTTCGGCTAAAAAGTTTGCAACAACAGCTGTTTGTTCATAACTGTTGATCGTCGTGTCAATTTGTAATTTTTCTCGAATCAAAGAGCGCGCACCATCAGCGGCTAATAGCAACTGAGCCTCATAACTAGCCCCTGATTCAGTCGTGACTTGTACACGATTTGAATGCGGGGTCAACTCCAGCACCTTATCTGTGACTCTTTGAATCAATCCCTGAAATTGACAAGCGGCATCCAAAGTTTTTTCTATATTGCCCGATTCAACAATCCAAGCCAATTGAGGCACAGTCGCACTGTAGGCAGAAAAATGAAGTTCGTCACCCGAAGTGCCACTATCACCATAAATACGCATATCACTCACCACTTGAATGCGTGAATGATTCAATGCATCCCATACATGAATTTTTGCAAGCAACTCTTGAGTGCTGGCAGATAAAGCATAAATGCGACTGTCTAGCACTTGCGGATCATGGCCTTCAAATCCAGAATCAAAACTGGGTGCAATGTGCAAAATCTTTAAACCCAATTGCGCCAATCGCAAAGAAGTTGCCTTCCCAGCAATGCCCGCTCCGACGATAATAAGGTCATAAATCTTCATACATGGAATAATAACGCCCTATGTCTTTAAAATGTGGCATCGTCGGCCTGCCTAACGTCGGCAAATCTACCCTCTTCAATGCGCTTACCAAAGCTGGTATCGCTGCTGAGAACTACCCTTTCTGCACCATTGAGCCCAATGTGGGTGTGGTGGAGGTTCCTGACCCTCGCTTGGCCAAATTGGCCGAGATCGTAAAACCTGAGCGAATTCTGCCAGCTGTGGTGGAGTTTGTGGATATTGCGGGCCTAGTTGCAGGGGCTTCTAAAGGTGAAGGTCTTGGCAATCAGTTCTTGGCCAATATTCGAGAAACCGATGCCATTACACACGTGGTGAGATGCTTTGAAGATGGCAACGTGATCCACGTTGCCGGCAAGGTTGATCCGATTTCTGACATTGGCGTGATTGATACGGAGTTAGCGCTGGCTGACCTAGGTACCGTTGAAAAAGCCTATGCACGTTATTCCAAAGCGGCCAAATCAGGGAATGACAAAGAAGCGAATGCTTTGGCACCGTTGCTTTCTAAAGTCCAAGAACATCTCAATGAAGCAAAACCTGTTCGCGCCATGGGTTTAAATGAAGAAGAGCTGGCTTTACTCAAACCCTTTTGTTTGATCACCGCCAAACCGGTCATGTATGTGGCCAACGTCAAAGAAGATGGTTTTGATAATAACCCTCATTTAGAGGCGGTAAAGGCGCATGCAGCCAAAGAAAAAGCGCCTGTGGTGGCTGTTTGCGCAGCCATTGAAGCAGAAATCGCTGAATTGGATGACGAAGATAAAAAAGCTTTCTTAAGCGACATGGGCATGGATGAACCCGGTTTAGATCGCGTGATTCGTGCTGGTTTCAATTTATTGGGTCTTCAAACTTATTTCACAGCAGGTGTGAAAGAGGTCAGAGCTTGGACCATACACATTGGTGACACTGCTCCACAAGCCGCTGGGGTGATCCATACAGACTTTGAGCGTGGTTTTATTCGTGCTCAAACCATCTCTTACGAGGATTACATCACTTACAAAGGTGAAACAGGTGCCAAAGAAGCGGGCAAGATGCGCGCCGAGGGCAAAGAGTATGTGGTCAAAGACGGTGATGTATTGAATTTCTTATTTAACGTCTAAAAATCCAACAATCAAAATTGGATTTGATTATTTAGATTTTTACGATTTTGGGGTGTTTTTTGCTCATTTTTGGGCGAATTTATACAAAAACACCACAAAAATCGCAAAAATCATCGCTGAGAACCACTCCAAAACTTGGCCTGACTGAAACCATTTCAAGCTTTGCCCCAAAACTGAGGCCATGGCTGAGGCAGCAACTCCCAATAGGATTGGGGCAATGAACCTAGCCCCCAAAGTGCTTTTTTTACTGGCTTTTTTAGGGTGAAAACGACTGGCAATCCACCCAACCATTCCTCCAAATACTAAAAATGCTAGAAAACTCATCCTAACCCCATGAAAAACTTATAATTTCGTTATGCAGATTTTGACACTAGGCATCAATCATCACACCGCACCCATTGAGGTTCGCGAACAGGTGGCATTTGCACCTGAGATGATTCAACCTGCCTTGCATCATCTGAAAGATCATTTGGCGAGTGTATCTGAAACGCAATTACCCGAAGCAACGATTTTGTCGACTTGTAATCGCACCGAGTTGTACTGTGCTGCCAATGATGAAAACACTCATGAGCAATCGTCACTGCTGAAAAAAAGTACGATTGAATGGTTAGCCCAATCACGTGGTATTGATAGTCACGATTTATTGCCCCACGTTTATGTATTGCCGCAATCACAAGCTGTTCGTCATGCATTTCGAGTGGCCTGTGGTTTAGATTCGATGGTGGTGGGTGAGACTCAAATTTTGGGTCAGCTCAAAGATGCCGTTCGCTGCGCCGATGAAGCAGGTTCCTTAGGCACTTATTTGAATCAGTTGTTTCAAAAAACATTCCAAGTTGCTAAAGAAGTTCGCGGCACCACTGAAATCGGTGCTCACTCAATTTCAATGGCCGCCGCCGCAGTGCGTTTGTCTGAAAGAATTTTTGAAAGCGTCTCTGAACAAAAAGTTTTGTTCATTGGTGCTGGTGAAATGATTAATTTGTGTGCCACCCATTTTGCTGCACGCAAGCCCAAACTTGTGGCGGTTGCTAACCGCACCCTAGAGCGCGGTCAAGAATTGGCTGATCAATTATCAGAACAAGGTTTGGCCACCGAGTCTTTGCGTTTATCTGACTTACCCTTGCGTTTGCATGACTTTGACATCATCGTGTCTTGCACCGCCAGCACTTTACCGATCATCGGCTTAGGCATGGTGGAAAGCGCCATCAAAACAAGACGTCATCGCCCCGTGGTTATGGTGGACCTTGCTGTACCGCGCGATATTGAAGCAGAAGTTGGTCGACTCAATGACGTGTATTTGTACACCGTCGATGACTTGAGCGACATTGTGCAAGCAGGTGCTGATTCTCGTCAGGCAGCCGTAGGGCAAGCTGAAGCCATCATCGAAACGCGTGTGTCACATTTCATGCATTGGCTAGAAACACGTGGCACCGTGCCTTTGATTCAAGATTTGCGTCAGCGTGGGGATGATTTACGAGCATTTGAGCTAGAGCGCGCTCGCAAATTGCTTGCCAAAGGTGAAGACCCACAAGTTGTTTTAGATCTTCTTGCTCAGGGTTTGACCAATAAATTTTTGCATGGCTCGTTGCATGCCTTGCAACACGCACAGGGCGAGGAACGCGACGCCCTCATGAAAATCTTGCCGGGCTTGTTCCGCGCTAATAATTCCGATAAATAGATGAAACCCAGTATGAAAGCTAAGCTCGAGCAATTAGATGCTCGGCTAGCAGAACTAAACTCATTGTTGGTCCAAGAAGAAATTACCAAGGACATGGATCAGTACCGCAAACTCAATCGTGAGCATGCGGAGATATCCCCTGTCGTTGAACAATTTCAGTTGTATCAACAAGCGCAAGCTGATGAAGAAGCTGCACTGGCAATGCAAAGTGATCCAGACATGAAAGAGTTTGCCGAAGATGAAATCAGATCTGCTCGCAGCCGCATGGAAACCATGCAAGCTGATTTGCAACGGCTACTGCTTCCCAAAGATCCCAATGACGATAAAAATATTTTCTTAGAAATTAGAGCCGGCACGGGTGGTGATGAAAGTGCTTTATTTGCCGCAGATTTATTTCGAATGTATACGCGCTTTGCCGAGCGTCAACGTTGGCAAGTCGAAGTAGTCAGCGCTTCAGAGTCTGATTTGGGTGGATACAAAGAAGTCATTTTGCGCATTGTGGGCGGAGGCGCTTACTCAAAACTCAAATTTGAGTCCGGTGGCCATCGTGTTCAACGCGTGCCACAAACAGAAACTCAAGGACGCATCCATACCTCAGCATGCACTGTGGCAGTGATGCCTGAAGCGGATGAAATCAGTGACATTGAAATCAACCCAGCAGATTTACGCATTGATACTTTTAGAGCCTCTGGAGCTGGTGGTCAGCATATTAATAAGACGGATTCTGCGGTACGCATTACCCATATACCGACGGGTACCGTGGTGGAATGCCAGGATGATCGCAGTCAACATCGCAACAAAGAACAAGCCATGAAAGTCTTGGTCTCACGCATCATGGATGCTAAGCGTCGTGCTGCGCATGACAAAGAAGCAGAAACCAGAAAGAGTTTGGTGGGTTCTGGCGATCGAAGTGACCGCATCCGCACTTATAACTTTCCGCAAGGGCGCATCACAGACCATCGCATCAATCTGACACTTTATAAAATTGATGCCATGATGGACGGTGATATTCAGGAATTATTGGGTGCACTTTCTGCGGAACATCAAGCAGAACTGTTGGCCAGCCTTGGTGACAATTAATTATTTCATTCAATCGCCTTGTCCAATATTCGTGAACTGATAGAAGTCAGCAGGCTAGATAAAGTAGATGCTCGAGTCTTGCTCGCACATTTAATTCAAAAGCATTTGGGTTGGCCCAAATCATCACTGATCAGCAAAGATACTGAAATCTTGCCAACCGCACTGATTGAAGAGTGGCGTCAATTAGAAAAAAAACGCTTAGAAGGTCACCCGGTGGCTTACCTCACGGGTAAAAAAGAATTTTTTAATATTGAGTTGGCTGTGGCACCCGGGGTTCTAATTCCAAGACCTGAAACTGAACTTTTGGTTGAATTGGCGTTGGCTTATATTCAAGAAAAACAACTTTCATCCCCTCGCATTTTGGATTTAGGGACAGGCACTGGTGCCATCGGCTTAGCTTTGGCAAAGAATTGTGCCAAGGCTCAAGTATTCTGCGTGGACTTAAGCTCAGAGGCCCTGATGATTGCCAAAGCCAATGCGGCTTCTTTGGACCTGAATACGGTTCAGTTTTATCAAGGCAGCTGGTTTGAAGCACTACCGCATGACATCAAAGAAACGCAAAGCTTTGACTTCATTTTAAGTAACCCCCCCTATATTCCAGCAGGCGATCACCATCTATCTGAAGGAGACCTGCGTTTTGAGCCCAGCTCAGCATTGACGGATGGTGACGATGGCCTTACTGCATATCGAGATATTTTTGAGAGGGCTCACAGTTACCTCTTGCCAGAGGGTTTGATCTTGGTTGAACATGGGCATGATCAATCAGCAGCTATCTGTGAACTGCTCAATCAATTCAACTACTCATCGATTAAAACCCATCAAGATCTTGCGGGTATTTCAAGGGTGGTCACGGCTCAACCCCCAAGCTTTGCCAAGCTTGGTTAAAATCACTTACAAAGCATCCGTCAAACTGTATTACTAAAGAAGATCATTAGAAGGAAGTCACATGGACACTCAAGCTCAAATCAAAGCAATCGTTGAAGGCCACCCAGTGGTTTTGTTCATGAAAGGCAGCGCACAGTTCCCGCAATGTGGTTTTTCAGGGCGCGCCATCCAAATTTTGCAAGCCTGTGGCGTGAATAATCCGTATACCGTGAACGTTTTACAAGATGAAGAAATTCGCCAAGGCATCAAGGAATATGCAAACTGGCCCACAATCCCTCAACTCTATGTTCGTGGTGAGTTCATTGGTGGCTCTGACATCATGACTGAAATGTATCAAAGCGGTGAATTGCAGCAACTTTTAAAAACTCAATAAGTTCTTTCAATGGACTGATTCAGGTTTGAATCAGTCCATCCGGCTTTGGCCTCTGATTCCTCTGCAATCTCCTCTATTCCTCACTAAATCCCATTGAATCTATTTGAATAGCTCACATCAAGAGCTAGCATTGGTTTAGCATAGCGATATGGATACTACGATCGCTTTTTTTCTTTTAGCTGTATTTGCTTTTATTGCTATTTTTAGTCTTTATTACGCCTGGCAACAGAGTCAAGCGCGCGTCAAAGCAGAAACCGAGCTTGAGGCTGAGCGTCGCCAAAGCGCTGATAAGCTTCTAACCTTGCAGCAATCCGCGCAAGAAGCCAAAACCGCCCTTTCTGACCAGTTTAAGAATTTGGCGAATGAAATATTGGAAGAAAAATCCAAACGTTTTGCTGAACAAAACCAACAAAATTTAGACACTCTTTTAAAGCCGCTCCAAGAAAAACTGACGGATTTTCGTAAGCAGGTAGATGAGACCTATCAATCGGAAGCCCGAGAGCGCTTTGCACTCAAGCAAGAGGTGGAAAAATTGGCTGGCCTTAACTTGCGCATGACCGATGAAACCCGCGCTCTCACGAATGCTCTCAAAGGTGAATCAAAAACTCAGGGAGATTGGGGCGAATTGGTTTTAGAAACTATTCTTGAGAATTCAGGTCTACGCAAAGGCGAAGAATACTTAGTCCAAGATACTCAAACAGTCAGTGATGGCTCAAGACTTCAACCCGATGTGGTGATTCGTCTACCTGAGTCCAAGCATCTGGTGATTGATAGTAAAGTCTCAATTACGGCCTATACAAGGTATGTGCAGTCTGATGATGAATCAGTCAAAACCACTGAGCTCAATAGTCATGTCTCATCCATTAAACAGCACATTCAAGGGCTATCCGGCAAGAACTATCAAGACTTGTATGGGGTTGGCTCCATTGACTTTGTCTTGATGTTCATCCCCATCGAACCTGCATTCTTGGCGGCGATGCGCCATGCGCCGGATATCTATCAAGAAGCCTTAAAGAAGAATATTGTGATTGTGTGTCCAAGTACCTTATTGGCCACTGTTCGCACAGTCGCTCATTTATGGCGCCAAGAACACCAGAATCGCAATGCTCAAGAGATTGCCCGTCAATGTGCAGCTCTTTATGACAAATTTGTTGGCTTTGTTGAAGATTTAGATAAAGTGGGTCAGCGTTTAGAACAAGCGCAGATCAGCTATAACGATGCTGTCGGCAAACTAAAGACCGGTCGAGGCAATTTGATTCGCACTGCTGAGAACGTCAAGAAATTAGGGGTCAAACCCAATAAATCATTGCCGTCAAAGTTGACAGATGTGGCAGATGACGACTAATTTCGCTAATTCACTGAGCTGCTTCATTTAGCTGATTCAGCTTATTCAGTTCATTGATTCAACTCATTCATTTCGTTTATTTTTCTCATAAAAAAACCCGCACAATTTAAAGTGCGGGTTTTTTATTTCATCAGCGTTCACTGATGAGTTAAAACGACTTGCTAATTACTTGCGTGCGCGACGAGCAACTGGCTTCTTAGCAGCGCGTGCAGCAGGCTTCACTGTTGTAGCAGCAGATTTAGCTTGCTTAGCAAAACCTTGGATTGCTTCTACAGCTTGCTCAGCGTTAGCTTCTGCAACAGCAGCAGCTTCTTTAGCAGCAGTTTGGAACTGCTCGAAACCTTGCAATGCTGTACCAACAGAAGTTTTCAATGCGTTTACAAAAACGTCTGAACCAGCTGGTGCGTTAGCAGCAAATGTGTCTACCCAGTTTTGTACGCCTTCTTGGAACTGCTCTAATTGAGCTTCAGCAACTTCTGCCAACTCAGCTTGACCTTCGCGAACGATTTTCGCAACAGCGCGCTGATGAGCAGCT
>JACCDI011269246.1_pt1 | contig 10524 bp, 9 predicted proteins | sample 7442791 | NCBI WGS metagenome assembly JACCDI01 (sample SAMN15323434, study PRJNA562643) | freshwater metagenome | isolation source: river surface water | place: USA:Blue River Watershed | collected 2017-08-15
GCGAAATGCTGGCAATCGGCGGCCGAGCCGCCATTGCCGCAGGCAAGGATGCGATTGCCATTCGACAGCGCGCCAAACATCAGGTCGACGGCTTCATTGATCGGCTGGGCCAGCTGGGCCGCGGCCTGGATCTTGAGCTCGGCGCTCTCGTTGAAATGGTCGAGGATAAGTTGCCTGTTCATGATGCCGAATTATAAAGCTTTGCCTTGAAGGCTACTTTTGGCCTTGTCAGTCCTGCCACAACTTCCGGTGGAGCAAGGTCTTGTAAAGATGATGGCAGGCTTACCGGCCGCCCGCCTGCAGCGCACCTGTCAGCGCACCAGCACATGCTTGAGCCAGCGCAGGTTCTCGCCTTCGAAGCAGACGGCGTCAAAGCGGCAGGCCGCCGGGCGACCCCGGCGCAACAGGTACAGCTCGGCCGCCCGCCAGAGCCGCGCCTGCTTGCTCGCATCGATGCTCGCGGCGGCACCACCATGCGATGCGCTGCGACGCTGCCGGACTTCGACGAACACCAGCACCGGCCCGTCGCGCATCACGAGATCGATCTCGCCACGACGGCTGCGCACATTGCGCTCGACCAGCACCAGCCCCTGCGCCTGCAGCCAGGCCAGCGCACGGTCTTCCGCCGCACGGCCCAGCAACGTGGTCGTTACGCGTGTCATGCCGGCCGACGTCAGCGTCTGCACTCAGAGGCCACAGTCAGTTTTGTACAATAAGCAGATGAACTGCAGATGACAGGCCTCGCACGCGCTGCCAGTCGCAGACCCGACTCCCGACCCCGCCTTCTCCCGCATCCGATTCCATGACTTCCTCCGCGTCGAATTTTTCCGACAGCCTCGCGTCGCTGGCCGATGAGCTGGCGCGCCAAAGCTTTCCGAGCGGCGCATTGTATGTCGTGGCCACGCCCATCGGTAATCTTGCGGACATCACGGTGCGGGCCTTGAAGGTGCTTGACCTCGCCGATGCCGTCGCTTGTGAAGATACGCGCAACACCGGGCAGCTGATGGCACGCTATGGACTGGACAAAACCCTGTTCGCGGCGCATCAGCACAATGAGCGCGAGGTCGCACAAAAAATCGTTGAACGTCTGCGCGCGGGCCAACGCATTGCGCTGGTGTCGGATGCGGGGACGCCTGCAGTGTCCGATCCCGGTGCGCGCATCGTCGATGCCGTGATCGACGCCGGCCTGCCGGTGGTGCCGATCGCGGGACCGTCGGCAGCAATTGCCGCGCTGTCGGCGTCGGGGCTGGTGGCGGATGAATTTCGCTTCGTCGGCTTCCTGCCATCGAAGGACAAGCAGCGCGATACGGTGCTGGCCTCATTGGCGAACAGTACCGCGACGCTGGTGTTCTATGAAGCGCCGCACCGCATCGCCGACACGCTCGCCGCCTGCGAGCGAGCCTTTGGTGCCGAACGCCGCGTGCTGATCGCGCGCGAACTGTCGAAGCTGTTCGAGCAGCTGCATCGCTGCCCGCTGGGCGAGGCAGCCGCATGGATTGCCGCCGACCCGAATCGTCAGCGCGGTGAATTCGTACTGCTGATCGAGGCCGCGCTCGCACAGGAAGATGACGGCATGGATGCAGCGAAGAAGCTGCTGGCCATCCTGCTGGAAGAATGCCCGGTCAGCCAGGCTGCCGCGCTGGCGGCAAAAATTACCGGGATGAAGAAGAACGCGCTCTACACGCTGGCGCTGCAGATGTCGCAGCAAGAGGAAGGCTGAGCGTCATCAGGCAGGGCGTTCGCGCGCGCATTGAGTGCCGGCCGCGAAACGCTGCGTGCATGGCGCAGCGTTTCCACATGCAACAGCGACGCGCGAGAGTCCAGCGCGCTCAGCGCTGCACGACCGTCGTCTGTATCTGTGACGCGGACTTCAGCTGGCGCGCCGCATGGCTGGCCAGCTCGCGATTCTCGAACGGCCCCGCATGCAGACGGTACAAGCCCTGGCTCTGCACCACCATCGGTTGCGGCACGCCCGCAGGCCAACCGGACAGCAGCCGCTCGCGCATTGCATGCGCATTCTGCTCTTGCGAGTACGCGCCGAACTGCAGGAAATACCCACCCGTGCCCGCATTGACCGGCGGCTGCGGGTTATTGCCAGCCAGCTTGGCGATCGCATCATTGTCCGCATCGGCGGTGGCCGTCTTGCCGCGCTTGGCTGCCTGCATGCGCGCAATCTCTTCGGGCAACAGGCGCTCGACCTCCAGCTCCGCACTGCCACCGCGAATGTAATCGAGCTTCAGCGCCGCGGTGTACGACAAATCGATGATGCGCTGCGAATGAAAGGGGCCGCGGTCATTGATGCGCACGATCACCTGCTTGCCGTTGCGCAGGTTGGTCACGCGTGCATAGGACGGGATGGGCAGCGTCGGATGCGCAGCCGTCATCTTGAACATGTCGTAGATCTCGCCGGACGAAGTCTTTTGGCCATGGAATTTCTTGCCGTACCAGCTGCCGACACCGCGCTGCACGAAGGGGCGGTTGTCCGTGATCGGCACATAGGTCTGGTCGAATATGGTGTAGGGCTTGCTCGGACCCCTGGCCAGCGGCTCGATTTTGGGCTCGGCATCGGGCGTGTCGAGCAAGCCTTCGGGAATCTTGTCGGCCGGGCCGTCGTCCTGGTAATAACCGCCCGGCTTCTTTGCTGCAGTGGCGGGGGCAGCTGGCGCGGGGGGAGGTGCGGCCGGTGCCGTGCTCGCTGCGGGCTGCGGACCGCGCGCGGATTTTTCGATGGCGGGCGGGCTCTCCTGGCGCAAGTCGACCGTGGTACAGGCCGACAGCAGCACGGCCAGGAACAGCCAGCCCGCCTGCAGGCAGCGGCGTGAGAATTCTTGCGCGCCGGTGCCGGCGGCTGCCGGCCCTTTGCAACCCGCGTGGTTGCGTCCGTCGTTGCGTCCGTCGTTGCGTCCGATGATGCGCACCATGAAGCCTGATTCGCAGCTTGATTCGAAGCCTGCCATCGATGACTCCTTGCTCAGGTCTGCACCAGCTTGCGATGCCGCTGTATGCTCATCAACGTGCCGACGCCAAGCGACAGCGTCACGAAGGCCGTACCGCCATAGCTGATGAAGGGCAGGGGCACGCCGACCACCGGCAGGATGCCGCTGACCATGCCCATGTTGACGAACACATAGGTAAAGATCGCCAGCGTCAGCGCACCGGCCAGCAGGCGCGAGAACAGCGTCGGCGCATTGGCCGCGATGATCAGGCCGCGGCCGATCAGTAGCAGGTACAGCACCAGCAGCACGCCATTGCCGAGCAGGCCGAATTCTTCGGAAAACACGGCGAAGATGAAGTCGGTCGTTCGCTCGGGAATGAATTCGAGGTGCGCTTGCGAGCCATTCAGCCAGCCCTTGCCGATCAGGCCACCGGAGCCGATCGCGATCGTCGACTGGATGATGTGGAAGCCCTTGCCCAGCGGATCCGAGGTCGGGTCAATCAGCGTCATCACGCGGTTGCGCTGATAGTCATGCAGCATCGACCACACCAGCGGCAGGCTGGCGAGGCCGGCGATACCGATGCCGGCGATCAGTCGCCACGACAGGCCGGCGAGGAAGATCACGAAGAAGCCCGAGGACAGCACCAGCATCGCGGTACCGAGGTCGGGCTGGCGCAGGATGAGGCCGACCGGCATCAGCACCAGCAGGCCGGCGACGCCGAAATCGCGCCAGCGGATCATGCCCTCGCGCTTCTGGAAATACCAGGCCAGCGTCAGCGGCAGCGCCAGCTTCATGATTTCGGACGGCTGGATCACGACGCCGACATTGATCCAGCGGCGCGCGCCATTCTTCACGAGCCCGAACAGCGCGACACCCAGCAGCAGTGCGATGCCGATCATGTAGATCGGCATCGCGAAGCGCATCAGCTTCTGTGGCGGGATCATCGCGGCGAACCACATCACGACGATGCCGACGAGGATGTTGCGCAGGTGGCCTTCGAAGCGGCCCGGGAAGTCCATCGCCGCCGACGACACGGCCAGACAACCCAGCAACAGGATCAGGCCGAGGATGATCGTCAGCGAACGATCGAAGATGAAGAAGCGCCGGCGCAGCGATTCGAGCAAGTGGATGCGGTTGCCGTCACCAAGGGACATCATGGTTCACTCCTGTCATCGCTGCGCGGACTGGCGGTCGGCTTGCTGGCATTGATGGCGCGCGTGGCGGGCGCGGTGGCTGCCGCCGGCTTCACGGGTGCCGGTGCCGGTGCCGGCGCTGGTGCTGGTGCTGGTATCTGCGTTGACGTCGGCGCAGGCGTCGGCGCAGGCGTCGGCGGGGCTGCAGGCTTTGCCGTCGCCGGCGCAACAGGCTTGGGCGAAGCGCTTGTCGCTGCTGCTGCAGTCGGTGCTGCGGTCGTGGCAGCGGGCTTGGCTGCCGGTGCCGCCGAATTCGCGGCCGCTGCCGGCGCAACTGTCGTACCCGGCTTGGTCGGTGCGGGAGCCGTCGGTGCAACGGCAGGTGCTGCAGCGGGCTTCGCAGCAGGCGCGGTAGCAGGCGTTGCTGCAGGTGCCGGTGCTGCTGCGGGTTTGTTCGCAGTCGGTGCAGCCACAGGTGTTGCAGGCTTGGCCGTGGCGGACACCGCTGCCGCCGCGGCAGCTGTGCCCGTGGCGGCGGGTGCGACTGCGGGCTTGCCCGGTGCCGCTGGCGGTGCGGGGACCGCTGGCACTGCGGCACCCGGCTTTGCCGGCACGGCGGGCGCGGCAGGCACATTTGCAGGGGCGGCCGGCTCCGTCGTCGGCGGTGCCGTCGCCGGTACCGGACCCGGCTGGCCATTGATGCTGCCGTCGACCTTGGCCACCGGCTCTTCCGGACGCTTGCCCAGCAAGTAGTAATCGATCGCGAGACGCGCGATCGGCGCCGCCGCTGCTGCACCGAAGCCGGCGTTCTCGACGATCACGGCCAGTGCAATCTTCGGCTTGTCGGCCGGCGCGAAGGCGATGTACAGCGAGTGGTCGCGCAGGCGTTCGGCGATCTTGCTGGCATCGTACTTGACGGTCTTGCTCATCGCCGCTGCCTGCGCCGTACCGGTCTTGCCGCCGGACATGTAGGGCGCGTTCGCGAACGAGCGCGCCGACGTGCCTTCCTTGGTCACGCCGATCATCGCGTTCTTCACCACTTCGATGTTCTCGGGCTTCAGCGGTATCCGGTAGCTTTCCTTGGGCACGGTCAGGCTGCGCACCTTGGTGCTCGGATCCTCGACGGACTTCACCAGGTGCGGCTTCATCACCACGCCATTGTTGGCGAGGTTGGACACCGCATGCGCGAGCTGCAGCGGCGTGAACGAGTTGTAGCCCTGGCCGATGCCGACCGAAATGGTTTCACCCGCGTACCACTTCTGCAATTCGGGGCGCTTGAAGGTGTGCTTCTTCCAGGCCGGCGAGGGCAGCACGCCGCGCCGCTCGTTCTCGAGGTCGATGCCGGTGATCTGGCCGAAGCCGAAGGGCTTCATGAAATCATGGATCGCATCGATGCCGAGGTCGTTGGCGAGGTTGTAGTAGTAGGTGTTGCAGGACTGGACGATGGAACGATACATGTCCACGCGGCCGTGGCCACCCTCTTTATCGTCGCGGAACTTGTTGTTGCCGAACCAGAAGTAGCCGGGGTCCGAGATCGCCATTTCGGGCGTGCGCTTGCCCAGCTCCAGCGAGGCCAGCGCCATGTAGGGCTTGAAGGTCGAGCCCGGCGGGTAGCTGCCGATCAGCGGGCGGTTCAGTAGCGGCTTGTCGAGCGAGGTGTTGAGTTCTTCCCAGCTCTTGGTATCGATGCCTTCGACGAACAGGTTGGGATCGAAGGTTGGCATCGACACATAGGCGAGGATGTCGCCGGTCTCGGGCTCGATGGCCACCAGCGCGCCGCGGCGGTCGCCGAAGGCTTTCTCGACGATCTTCTGCAATTCAATGTCGACCGACAGTATCAGGTTGTTGCCCGGCGTCGGGGAATGGCGCGACAGCGTGCGGTTTGCGCGGCCGCCGGCCGAGACTTCGATCTCGTCATAGCCGGTGATACCGTGCAGCTCGCGCTCGTAGCTCTTTTCCAGGCCTTCCTTGCCGATGTACTCGGTACCGCGGTAGTTGGCCGCGTCTTCGCTTTCTTCGAGGCGCTCGGCTTCCTTCTTGTTGACGCGGCCGATGTAGCCAATCATGTGCGAGGCGGTCTGGCCCAGCGGATACTGGCGGAACAGACGGGCCTGGATGTCGACGCCGGGGAAGCGATAGCGCTGCGCCGCAAAGCGCGCGACTTCCTCATCGGTCAGGCGGGTACGAATCGGCAGACTCTCGAAGGTCTTCGATTCCTCCAGCAGGCGGCGGAAGCGCTTGCGGTCGCGCGACTGGATGTCGACCAGCTGCGCGAGCTCGTCGATCACGGTGTCGATCGGACGCGTGATTTTGGATGGCGTGATTTCCAGCGTGTACGCGGAGAAGTTACGCGCAAGGACCACGCCATTGCGGTCGATGATCAGGCCGCGGTTGGGCACAGCCGGCACCACCGAGATGCGGTTGCTTTCGGCGCGCTCCCAATACTCGTCATGACGGATCGCCTGCAGCCAGACGAAACGCAGCATCAGCAGGCCGAAGCAGATGAAGACCACGAGGCCGGCCACGGACAGGCGCAGGCGGAACAGCTGTAACTCGCGTTCAGTATCTTTGATCTCGGTCACGTGACCAGTCCCCGGATGCTACGTCTACGTATGAAAAAACGATGTCTGATGCGTGATCAGATCGGGCGCGTCTCGTCGTGGTCGACCGCGCGGCGCTGCGGCGCCAGCAACAGCCAGCACACCACCGGCCACAGCAGCGTGGACACGAAGCTTTGCACGAAGTACAGCAGGCCCGGCATCTTTCCGCTGACGGCCAGCTGTATCAGTACCTGTACCACTTGCATCACCAGCAGCAGCGGCAGCACATGCAGCGCCTGCACCGACGGGCGGAACCACAGCACGCGGCGGTGAATGGTGATCGCGAAGTAGGACAGCAGCGTGTACGCCAGCGCATTCTCGCCCAGCAGCGATGCGCTGTGCACGTCCATCACCAGGCCCATCAGGAAAGCGATGCCGATGCCGACCTTGCGCGGTTGATAGATCGACCAGAACACCAGCGTCATCGCGACGAAGTCGGGTACCCAGCCCCAGCTGCCCCAGGGCAGCAGGTTCAGCAGGAAAGCCGCCACCAGGCTGAAGGCGATGAAGGCCGGGTTGACGGGCAACAGGATGTGGTCGCGATCGATCATTCCTGCGACTCCTTCTTCATGCGGCGATTGCGCGGGTCGGGCTCGGTGTTCTCGGGCGGCGGCGGTGGCGGCAGCGCGGACGCATCCGACATCAGCACCAGCAATTGACGGTGGCGCGACACGCCGGCCGTCGGCTCCAGCAGGATGCGCGCAAACGCATCCGAGGTCTTGGTGTCGACTTCGGCGACCGTCGCCACGGCAAGGCCGGGCGGGTAGACGCCGTCGATGCCGGAGGTGGTCACCACATCGCCCTTGCGGATGTCGGCGTTGGAGGCCATGAAGCGCAACTCGAGTACGCCCGACTGCCCGCGGCCATACGCGACCGAGCGCACGCCGCTGCGCAGCACCTGCACCGGAATCGCATGGTTCTTGTCGGTCAACAGCGTGACTTCGGCCGTGAACGGGAACACGCGCGTGACCTGGCCGACGACGCCGACATCATCGATGACGGGCTGGCCGGGCTTGAGGCCATGGCGCTCGCCGCGGTCGAGGATGACCTTGCGCGAGAACGGGTCGCGCGCGTCGTACAGGATCTCGCTCATCACCGTCTTCAGCTGCAGGCGCTCGGACGCATCCAGCAGCTTGCGCAGGTAGGCATTCTCGGCCAGCAGCTGGCGGCTCTGCTGCAGCTGCTGCGCATTGAGTACTTGCTGCTCGCGCATGCGGCGGTTTTCTTCCTTCAGCGTAGCCAGCGTGGTGAAGTAGTCGGAGGTCGCGAACAGTGCATCGCGCGGCAGCATCGCCACCACCTGCAGCGGGTAGAGCGCCACGCCGACGGCCTGGCGAATCATGGCCAGCGCATTGACGCGCGCATCGGCCGTCAACAGCCCGACGGCGATCAGCGCGAAGAACAGCATCTTGGCGCGTGCCGACGCGCCTTGCTTGAAGAGTGGCGGCGGACTGTATTCCATCAGGGCGAAACGAACTTGCCGTGTGAGTGAGGACCGTCAGCGCGCAGCGGGCGTGCCGACCATCTCGAAGCGTAGAGTGAAGAGGGCCGCAGGCAGGTCACTGTCGCGCGGCCCCGGGTCATTACTCGTAGGAGAACAGCGAGCCCAGCTTGTCCATGCGCTCGAGCGCCATGCCCGATCCGCGCACCACGCAGGTCAGCGGGTCTTCGGCGACGAGCACCGGCAGACCGGTCTCTTCCATCAGCAGCCGGTCGAGGTCGCGCAGCAGCGCGCCGCCGCCGGTCAGCATCATGCCCTTCTCGGCAATGTCCGCGCCCAGTTCCGGCGGGGTCTGCTCGAGTGCGTTCTTCACTGCCGACACGATGCTGTTGAGCGGATCGGTCAGCGCTTCCAGCACTTCGTTGCTGGAGATCGTGAACGAACGCGGAATGCCTTCGGACAGGTTACGGCCCTTGACTTCCATCTCGCGCACTTCGGTGCCCGGGAAGGCGGAACCGATCTGCTTCTTGATGGTCTCGGCGGTCTGTTCGCCGATCAGCATGCCGTAGTTGCGGCGGATGTAGTTGACGATGGCTTCGTCGAACTTGTCGCCGCCGACGCGGACCGAGCCCTTGTAGACCATGCCGCCCAGCGAGATGATGCCCACCTCGGTGGTACCGCCGCCGATGTCGACGACCATCGAGCCGGTTGCTTCGGACACCGGCAGGCCGGCGCCGATGGCTGCAGCCATCGGTTCTTCGATCAGGAACACCTGCGATGCGCCGGCGCCGAGCGCCGATTCACGGATCGCGCGGCGCTCGACCTGGGTCGAACCGCAGGGCACGCAGATGATGATGCGCGGCGACGGCTTGAACAGCTTGGTGTCGTGCACCATGCGGATGAACTGCTTGAGCATCTGCTCGGTGACGGTGAAGTCGGCGATCACGCCGTCCTTCATCGGGCGGATGGCTTCGATGTTGCCCGGCACCTTGCCCAGCATCTGCTTGGCCTCTTTACCGACCGCCTGGATGTTCTTTTTCGCATTCGGGCCGCCTTGCTGGCGGATGGCAACGACTGACGGCTCGTCGAGCACGATGCCGAGGCCGCGTACGTAGATCAGGGTGTTGGCGGTGCCGAGGTCAATCGCGAGGTCGTTGGAGAAATAACTGCGCAGGAATGCAAACATGAACTTGTCCCAGAAGCACCGCTGCGGCGCGCGCAGCGGCGAAAATTTCAAAATTGGCGCGAGATCGCACCGTAAGGCGCTACAAAAAGCGCGGGGCGCGGCAGGGGCCCGCCGCAGCCATTAACCTGACATTCTACCTTATAATCCCCGTCAAATTGGCCGCCAGAAAGCCCAAAAATGCAGCGTTCGCGCACTTTTCTCCGGCGAAAACGCGGCATCTGTCTGACTTGCCATTTTCAGAATCCTGACCCCGGCCCACGCCGCCGCAACGCCCCATGTCCCTGACCCTTACCGATATTGCGCGCCTGTCCAAGCTGGCGCAGCTGGACCTGTCCGACCAGCAAGCCGCCGATGCACTGGCCAAGCTGAATGACATTTTCGCCCTCGTCGAACAGATGAAGGCCGTCGATACCAGCGGCGTCGCGCCGCTGGCGCACCCGGTCGCCGCCTGGCGCGATGACCTCGCCATGCGCCTGCGCGACGACGCCGTGACCGAGCCCAATCGTCGCGACGATTACCAGCAGCCGGCGCCGATGGTGCAAGACGGCCTGTTCCTCGTGCCGAAGGTCATCGAATAAGCCCTATCCCACGCCATGCAAACACTCAAGCAACTGTCGGCGCAGCTCCAGAGCCGCCAACTCTCCGCGACCGAGCTCGCGCAGCACTACCTGGACCGCATCGCGGCCAGCGACCTCAATGCCTACACCGGCGTCAACCCGGAGTTGACGCTCGCGCAAGCGAAGGACGCCGATGCCCAACTGGCCAAAGGCGAGGGCGGCGCGCTGACCGGCTTGCCGATCGCGCACAAGGACATTTTCGTCACCCGCGGCTGGCCGTCGACCGCCGGATCGAAGATGCTCTCAGGCTACAACAGCCCCTTTGATGCGACTGTGGTGGAACAGTTCCGCACGGCAGGCATGGTCACGCTGGGCAAGCTCAACTGTGATGAATTCGCCATGGGCTCGTCGAACGAGAACTCGTTCTTCGGCGCCGTGAAGAACCCGTGGGACAAGACGGCCGTGCCCGGCGGCTCGTCGGGCGGCTCTGCTGCGGCTGTCGCCGGTGGCCTCGCACCGGCAGCGACCGGCACCGATACCGGTGGCTCGATCCGCCAACCCGCCGCGCTGTGCGGCATCACCGGCATCAAGCCCACCTATGGCCGCGTGTCGCGCTTCGGCATGATCGCTTTCGCATCGTCGCTGGACCAGGGCGGCCCGATGGCATGGAC
>JACCDI011572813.1_pt1 | contig 10524 bp, 6 predicted proteins | sample 7442791 | NCBI WGS metagenome assembly JACCDI01 (sample SAMN15323434, study PRJNA562643) | freshwater metagenome | isolation source: river surface water | place: USA:Blue River Watershed | collected 2017-08-15
ATCGGTGGCTACTTGGTCGTTGCGACTGCGGCCTGTGTGCAGACGTTTGCCGGCATCGCCCACGATTTGTGTCAAACGAGCCTCAATATTGAGGTGCACATCTTCCAGGTCCAATTTCCAGTCAAACTGACCTTTGGAGATTTCTTCGGTAATTTGAGCCATGCCGCGCTGAATGTCGGCATAGTCTTGGGTGCTGATGATTTTTTGGGCAGCCAGCATCTCTGCGTGCGCCAAACTGCCCTGGATGTCCGATTGCCACAAACGCTTGTCGAAGAAGACACTGGAGGTGTAGCGCTTCACCAGGTCACTCATGGGCTCGGAAAACAAGGCCGACCAGGCCTGGGACTTTTGATCGAATTGGTTTTTAGACATTTCCCGATTTTATCGGGTTGGCAAGCGCAGACAACCCGAGGTAAGCCCTCAAATCGGTCAGATTTATCCCAAAAGAAGCACTTACGACTTCTTACCCCGTATTCCTCAGGCCCGCGGCAATCCCATTGATCGATAAATGAATGCCCCTTTGGACACGTTCGTCCGCTTTGCCCTCTCGATACCGGCGAATCAATTCGACCTGAAGATGGTGCAAAGGGTCGATGTAGGGGAAACGATGCCGAATAGAGCGAGCAAGCGCAGGATTGTGTTCAAGTCGGTGCTTGTCACCGGTAATGAGGCTTAAGACATGCGCGGTTCGATGCCATTCGGCTTCAATGGCGCTGAAAATCTTTTTGCGCAATTTGGCATCGGTGACCAATTCGCTGTAACGCGAGGCCAAGGCCAAGTCGCTTTTGGCCAAGACCATGTCCATGTTCGACAACAAAGTTTTAAAGAATGGCCATTGTTTGACCATCTTTTGTAGCAGTGCCAAAGCGGCAGCACTTTCTTTTTCCGTTGGTCGGTTGAGAAAACTTTCGACTGCAGACCCAAAGCCATACCAGCCCGGTAAAGTTAAACGGCATTGACCCCAACTGAAGCCCCAAGGGATTGCTCGCAAATCCTCAATTTGTTGATTTGCTTTGCGCGATGCTGGGCGTGAACCAATGTTGAGTTCGGCAATTTCTCGGATGGGCGTTGCGCTGAAAAAGTAGTCGTTGAAGCCGGGTGTTTCATACACCAAACTGCGATAAGCATCCATGCTGGCTTGAGACAACTTGGCTGCAGTTTCCAAGAAGTTACGGGGTGCGGTCTTGGTAGGCTGGAGCAAAGTGGCTTCCAATGTGGCGGCCACCAATGTTTCCAAATTGCGCCGCCCAATCTCGGGGTTGGCATATTTAGAGCCAATGACTTCGCCTTGTTCGGTCAAACGAATTTGACCGCGCACTGTGCCTGGTGGTTGCGCCAAACTGGCTTGGTAGCTGGGTCCGCCGCCACGCCCGACAGTACCGCCGCGACCATGGAACATGCGCAGTTGAATGTTGTGGCTGTTGGCCAGTCGATCGAAATCGTCCACCAAAGCCACTTCGGCACGGTAAAGTTCCCAATTGCTGGTGAAGATGCCACCGTCTTTGTTGGAGTCGGAGTAACCCAGCATGATGTCTTGTTCTGCGCCAGAGCGCTGTATCAATTGAGCAATGCCAGGCAGAGCATAAAACTCACGCATGATGAGTGCAGAATTTCGAAGGTCTTCGATGGTTTCAAACAATGGCACCACAATCAGATCGACCACCGCTTGTGCATCCAAGGTGCCACGCATCAAGCCCACTTCTTTTTGCAATAGCAAAACCTCCAGCAGGTCACTCACGGTTTCGGTGTGGCTGATGATGTAGTGGCGAATTGCTTCGGCGCCAAACGCTTGACGCGCTGTCAGTGCCGTTTCAAAAATAGCCAACTCTGCTTGTGTGTGCGCCGTGTAAGACGCGCCAGGAATTCTCAGCGGCCGTGCATCGTGCAAAAGTCCTAAGAGAATGGCGCGCTTGTTGAGTTCGCCCAGTGCCGCGTAGTTTTTTTCGATGCGCGCCGTTGCCAACAATTCTGCAACTACAGTTTGATGTTGGTCAGAGCTTTGTCGCAAATCGACTGTGGCCAAATGAAAACCAAAAACCTCAACCGCGCGAATCAGTGGCATGAGTCTCTGCGTTGCCAGGTCTTGTGCATGATGACTTTTTAAAGACGCTGCAATGGTTCGAAGATCTGCCAAAAACGCAGCGGCATCAGGGTAAGGATTTTGAGGGGCCACGGCGTGTCTAGCAGCTTCGCCGCCGGTCAACAATTTCAAGGTGGCCGCCAGCCTGGCGTAAATACCCGTCAGGGCCCGTCGGTAGGGTTCATCGATGCGGTGTGCATTGGTGTCGGGCGAGCGCTCGGCCAAGGCTTGCATGGCTGGTGGAAAATCAACCAACATGGCCGACAAAGACAATTCACTGCCCAAATAGTGAACTTCTGTGAGGTAGTGTCTTAAGGCAACTTCGGCTTGACGCTTTAAGGCGTGGCTGAGTGTGTCTGCATTGACATTGGGGTTGCCATCACGATCTCCGCCAATCCATTGACCCATTCGGAGAAATGGCGCAACAGGATGGTTGCCCAGTGCGTCTTCCAACGATGCATAAATTTTAGGTATTTGTCGTAGAAAAGTTGACTCGTAATAGCTGAGTGAATTTTCAATTTCATCGGCCACAGTGAGCTTTGAAAACCTCAGTAATCGAGTTTGCCAAAGTTGCATCACGCGGGCGCGAATGCGCTGTTCGTTGGCTGTTAACTCTTTGGGGGTCAGGGCATCTTTGCTGGTGTTGATGGCGGCACCACGGGCCTTGATTTCGTCTCGCTCATTCAACAAATTGGCGATGTCGCGCTCTGCAGCCAAAATACTCTGCCTTTGAACTTCGGTGGGGTGTGCCGTTAAGACTGGCGAGACAAAACTGTGAGCCAAAGTTTGAGAAATCACCTTGGGCGTAATGCCTGCCCAGCGGAGTCGCTGCAAGGCTACTTCTATACTGCCTTCTTGGGTATCGCCAACACGTTCATGAAAAGCACGCCGTCTGATGTGGTGACGGTCTTCGGCCAAATTGGCCAAGTGGCTGAAGTAGGTAAATCCGCGGATGACCATGACTGCTTGGTCGCCTGGAAGGCTTTTGAGCAATTTCTTTAAGGCCCGATCTGCCTCGTGATCTGCATCGCGCCTGAACGCAACTGACAATTTACGAATATTCTCAATCAATTCGTATATTTCGGGCCCCTCTTGTTGGCGAATGACATCGCCCAGAATGCGGCCCAATAGTCGAATGTCTTCGACCAAAGGACGTTCGTTGTCGCGAGAATTGCGTTTCGGGGGGAGGATGGTCACTTTTGGCATGTCAGAACCTGGGTTTATGGCTCATTGCATGCTAGCATTTGTACCGCTTCAAAAATTACCAAGAGGTTACTGGTTTGAACCCTACTTCAGCATCCAATTTGCAGCGTCCTATCGTCATTGCCACGCGAGAAAGTCGCCTGGCCATGTGGCAGGCTGAGCATGTTCAGGCCATTCTGCAGGCACGTGGCTACACCGTCGAGCTTCTGGGCATGACCACCCAGGGCGATCAAATCTTGGACCGTAGCCTCAGCAAGGTGGGCGGCAAAGGTTTATTTGTCAAAGAGTTAGAGGTCGCATTGGCAGAAGGCCGTGCTGACATCGCCGTTCACTCACTCAAAGATGTCCCCATGGACATGCCCGAAGGCTTTGAGTTGGCCTGCGTCATGGAGAGAGAAGACCCCAGAGACGCTTGGGTTTCGGCACAGTATCCAACCCTTATGGACTTGCCTCAAGGCGCTGTCGTGGGCACCTCTAGTTTGCGTAGAACTGTATTGCTTCGCGCTTTGCGCCCAGATTTAAAAATTGAACCCTTGCGCGGCAACTTAGACACCCGTTTGAGAAAACTGGATGAGGGTCAATATGCGGGCATTATTTTGGCGGCGGCTGGTTTGAAGCGCCTGAAGATGGCCGACAGAATTCGCCATATTTTCGAAACCGATCAAATGCTGCCCGCCGCTGGCCAAGGCGCATTGGGCATTGAAATTTGCACGGGTCGCCAGGATTTGGTCGAGGCGCTCAGCCCCCTGGTGCACACCACGTCGTGGTTGGCTGTGGCGGCCGAACGCGCCGTCAGCCGTGCCATGGGCGGCAGTTGCTCGATGCCATTGGCAGCGCACGCAACCCTTTCAGGCAATGAACTCACCTTGCGTGCTGCCTGGGGCGACCCTGAAGGCGCGGCCACTCTGGTTACCGCTCAAACCAAAGGCCAAGTCAATCAATTGGCGCAAGCTGAGGCGCTCGGCTTACAAATTGCAGAAGAATTGCGCAAAGGTGGTGCGCACTGATGTGCTTTGCCATTGAGCCATGACGCAGGTTCTTGTGACACGTCCCGAACAAGATGCGGCGTCTTGGGTTACTTCGCTTCAAAGTGCTGGTTTGGAGGCTATCCAGTTCCCTTTGCTTGACTTGAAGCCAGTTCTAGGCGCGGCAGATGTTGAATCTGTTCTGGCAAAAATTCAAAGTAGCCAAGCCGTGATGTTTGTGAGTGCCAATGCTGTCAGATTTTTGGCCGATGTACTGAGTGGGTACCCTGAATGGGTAAGCCATTTCAAACAAAACGCCAGAGCGTGGTGTACAGGTCCGGGCACAGCGGCCGCCTTGCTGGCTTGTGGTCTTGAGGAAAACCGCATTGATCAACCCAATTTACAAGCCAAGCAATTGGACTCAGAGGCCTTGTGGCAAGTGGTGCAAGCGCAAATCGGCCCGCATTTGAAAGTACTTTTCATTCGAGGCGCAGATGAAACAGGTGCCATTGCGGGGCGCGACTGGTTGGCCCAACAACTTAGCCTCCATGGTGTTCAGGTGGATGCACTGGCTGCCTATCAAAGACAAGCCAGTCGATTGTCAGCGCAGCAAATTGAACAAGTTCGGCAATGGGTTGATCAAAGAGCCGTCTGGATCTTCAGCAGCTCGGCATGTATTCAAGCATTGGTTGATCAATGCAGTCAGGTGCCTTGGTCAAATGCCAAAGCTGTCGTGACACACCCCAGAATAGCGGCATTGGCGCAACAGCTAGGCTGGCGAAACGTCTCAATTGCGGCGCCAGGCATGAAAGCCATGCTGGCCTCTATAAAATCAATGGCATGAGCATCGAAAACACCCCAGAAACCCCTGCCAGTTCAAACGCAGCACCAAGCAGCGAACTGCCGCCTGAAAAAAAAGGTGCTGCAGTGGCTTCGGCTCCTTCTCGTCGCCCATTTACTTTTTGGGGACCTATGATTTTGGCGGTTTCCGCCATTATTTTCAGTGGCATGCTGTGGGAAAAACTGTCTCGCATACAGGGCCAGTTGGCAAGACAAAGCGCCGATTCCGGGCAGCAATCTTTAGAAGCAAAAGCGTGGGCGAAGCAGGCCCAAGAAAGCGTCAAGGACAGCGCAGCTCGAATGGCCTTGGTCGAAACTCGTTTGGGCGAAGTCACGCTGCAACGTTCGCAGCTTGAAGATTTGATTCAATCGCTATCTCGTTCGAGAGATGAAAACTTGGTGCTCGACATTGAGTCCTCTCTCAGATTGGCGCAGCAGCAATCCCAATTGACCAGCAGTCTTGAGCCACTTTTGGCAGCACTCAAAACAGCTCAAACTCGTCTGCAGCGTGCTTCCAACCCCCGACTGATGACGGTGCAACGAGCCATTGATCGCGATTTAGATTTGGTCAAGACGGCCCAAATTACAGACCTTCCTGGCATGTTGTTGGTTCTGGACGAATTGGTGGCCTTGGCCGATGACTTGCCGCTGGCCAATGAACTCAGCCGTTCAACCAACGCCAATGTGAAGTCTGTGGAAGCTGGTGTTCAAGCGCCGCCCAATGCTGCTTGGTGGCAGGTGGTTCTCGATCGTGTGATGGTGGAGGCCAGAGGCTTGCTTCGCGTTAGCAGAATAGACAGTCCTGAGGCTGCTTTGTTGGCGCCAGAGCAAGGCTTTTTCCTGCGTGAAAATCTCAAGCTCAAATTGCTCAACGCGCGCTTGGGCTTGCTGGCCAGACAAAATGATGCCGCGCGCAATGACCTGCAAGCGGTGACTGTGGCGCTCAAAAAATACTTTGATCCCAATGCCAAGAAAACACAATTGGCGTTGCAGTTGTTGGACAAGGCCCAGACCCTGAGTAAAGGCAATCCCATTCCTCGCTTAGATGGTTCGCTGGCTGCTTTGGCCACAGCCTCTGCTGGAAAGTAAAGCAAGATGCGCGCAGCTCTTTGGTTAATGAGTTTGTTTGCTGTCGCAGTGGCCTCTGCGCTGCTGGCGTCTAACAATGTGGGCACGGTCTCTATTTTTTGGACGCCTTACCGATTTGATGTTTCATTGAATTTGGTTTTGTTGGGTTTAGTGCTCATCTTGCTAACTTTGCATTGGGCCCAAAGAGCCTTGACGGCGCTGTTTGAATTGCCCAAACAGGCCAAGCGTTGGCGCTTGTTGCAAAAGGAACGTGCGGCCCATGCGGCTTTGCTTGAGGGAATGTCCTATTTCATGGAAGGCCGTTTTTTGCGGGCGCGTAAATCGGCTGAAGCTGTTTTAGCGCGCGAAAAATCTTTGCATGAAGCTGGCGAAATTATTGAGCATGCGGGTGCATTGCGCAGTGTTGCCCACATCCTGGCAGCAGAATCTGCCCACGCCTTGCAAGACAAATCAAGCCGTCAAATGCATTTAAATCTTGCACTTCAAGAGCCCACCACTGGCAACTCTGGATTGCGCCAATCCTTGGTGGAGGGCAGTATGCTGCGTGCAGCGCGATGGTCTTTGGACGATCGCGATGCAGCAGAGAGTCTGTTGTGGCTTGACCGCTTACCTCAAGGTGTTTCAAGACGAACCTTGGCCATGCGCTTGCGACTGAAGGCCGCAAGGTTGGCGGGGGAGCCTTCTCAAGCCTTGGACACAGCCTTGTTGTTGATCAAACACCGAGCGTTTACGTCAGAGGCTGCGGCCAGCATGGTCCGAAGTTTGGTCTTTGAATTGATTGCCAAAACGCACGAGCAAGGACAAATGCAAAGACTCTGGGCCCGCTTGGGTGATGCTCAGCGTCAATCGCCTGATTTGGCAATACAGGCCGCGCAACATTGGTTGTTTTTAAAGGGCGAACCTTCGGTTGCTCGTACTTGGTTAAAGCCCATCTGGCTTCGACTTCAGCAAGACCCCGCCAAGCTGTCACCAGCCCAAGAGTTGAAATTGATTCAAGCACTTGACCAGAGTTTTGCAGGGTCAGACAGTTCGGATGAAAAGGAATGGCTGGTTGCAGTAGAAGCCGCGCAAACAGCCAACCCAAGAAATGCGTTATTGCAATACTTGGCTGGACGTCTTTGCCAAAAGCGTCAGCTGTGGGGTAAGGCACAAGTCTTGTTGGCACAGGCCGCACCTGTTCTCAAAGATGCTGTGGTTCGGAGACAAGCTTGGCGTTCTTTGGCTGAGTTGGCTGAGCAAAGAGAAGACTTACCAGCAGCACTCCATGCGCTCAAAAAGGCTTCATTAGATTAAAAAAAGGGACCTCTCGGTCCCTTTTTGGTGAATGACACTGGGTTGCCCCAATGCTGTTTGTATCAGAAGGGCAGCTTCATGTTGGACAGGTCTTTGCGAGTCTCAACCAAGATCAATGGACCATCGTCGAAGACCACAGCAGGCGGACGCTCCCTGGGTACATGAACTGGCTTGGGCTCTGCTGCAATGGCCGCTTGAACCTGTGCAATTTTTTCGGGATCTGAATTAACCCATTGCAAACCAGAGCCCTCGGCCACTTGAATCAAACTGGCCATTGGCAGTTCATACGCCTGGACCTTTGGCAGACCTGCGGACGCTTTTGCTGCAGAAGGTGCAGGGGCTGGCTCGCTTGGTGTTGATGCTTGTGCTGGAGCAGCAGTTTGTGCTGGGGCTTCGCTAGATGTCTCAGCACTTGACTGCGAGTTTCCACGGTCAAAGTACGAACGAGGGGCGCTTGCACCTTCTGATTCGGATGTCTCAGCAGGCTTGCCTTCAACGTTTGCATTTTCAGCAGCTGCGTTGTCGTTGTTGGTATTGCGTTCTCGACGGTCACGGCCATAACGGTCGCGTGAACGACGCTCCCTTTTCTCGGGTGCGCCCGTTGCGCTCTCTTGGCGTTCGTCAGTGGCTGGCGCTGAGTCGGAAGATGGGTTGGCAGCGGTGTCGGCATTGAAGGACATTTCAGCTTGAGCATTGCCCATGTTGCCTGCATTGTCGCTGGCCGCACTTTGACGTCCACCTTCGTTGCGACGCTCACCTCTTTCACCACCTCTCTCGCGTCGGCCTTCGCCTCGTTCGCGACGACCTTCACCGCGAGGTGCGCGATCGGAACGTGGCTCATTTCGAGACTCTGGTGTGCTTGCCTCAACTGCATCGACGCTCACATTCTGAGCATCAGCCGCTTGGTTAACTTGGGAATTGTCCCGACGTTCATTGCGCTCGCCGCGTTGTCCAGAGCGCTCATTGCGCTCACCACCCCTGCGATTGCCACCATTTTCACGTGGGGCACGCGTTTCACTGGTATCGCGTTCAGCGTTACGCTCCACTTTTTCATTGCGCTCAGTGTTGCCTTCGCTGCGATCATTTCGATCGCCTCGACGGCCGCCACGACCTCCGCGGCCGCCGCGGCGTTCACCACTGCGTTCGCCATTTCGGTCGCCTCGATCGTTACGTTCGCCGTCTTTGCTTGTTTTCTTACCAACGTTCTTGGCGGGTTCTTCTTGGACGGCTGTCTCTCCGCCAAACAAACGTTTCAACCAGCCAAAGAAGCCACCGCTGGCTTCGGCTTTGACCTCTGCTGGCGCTTGTGGTTTTGCAGTCTTCGGCGTTTCTGGCTTGGGCACAGAAGCGGGGGCTGGTGCATCTGGCAAGACGCCCTTGATAACGGGGGTCTGTCGGTTGGTAGGCTCTTGTGAACGACGTGTGACAGTGGTCGGATCTTCCACTTCTTCGGCCATGGTGTAGCTGGCTTCGATGTTGTCCAAGCGGGGATCGTCGTGCTTCAAACGTTCCAATTTGTAATGCGGCGTTTCCAAAGATTTGTTGGGCACCAACAGAACGTTGATGCGTTGCTTCAACTCAATCTTGGCAATTTCAGGGCGCTTTTCGTTCAACAAGAATGAGGCCACTTCCACGGGCACTTGCGCGTGGACGGCGGCCGTGTTGTCCTTCATGGATTCTTCTTGAATGATTCGTAAAATCTGCAAAGCAGAGCTTTCCGTGTCGCGCACGTGGCCAGAGCCGCCGCAACGAGGGCAGGGGATTGAAGAACCTTCGGACAATGCAGGCTTCAAGCGTTGGCGACTCATTTCTAAGAGGCCAAATTTGCTGATTGAGCCAAACTGAACACGGGCTCGGTCTTGACGCAAGGCATCGCGCAAGCGGTTTTCCACTTCGCGGCGATTGCGTGACTCTTCCATGTCAATGAAGTCAATCACGATCAGGCCACCCAAATCGCGCAAGCGCATTTGGCGGGCAACTTCGTCAGCGGCTTCTAGATTGGTGCGGGTAGCAGTCTCTTCAATGTCGCCGCCCTTGATGGCGCGGGCTGAGTTGACGTCCACAGACACCAATGCTTCGGTGTGGTCGATAACAATGGCGCCGCCTGAAGGTAACTGAACCGTGCGTGCGTAAGCAGATTCAATTTGATGCTCAATTTGGAAGCGGCTGAACAAAGGCGCATCGTCGCGGTAGCGCTTCACGCGGGGCGCAAACTCGGGCATCACGTGGCTCATGAATTGCTGAGCTTGTTCGTAGATGTCGTCGGTGTCGATGAGAATGTCGCCGATGTCGCTGTTGAAGTAATCGCGAATGGCACGAATGACCAAGCTAGATTCTTGGTAAATTAGAAATGCGCCTTTGCCGCCGTGGGCCGCACCATCGATGGCCGACCACAATTTGAGCAAGTAGTTCAAGTCCCATTGCAATTCGGGTGCGCTGCGACCAATGCCGGCGGTACGGGCAATGATGGACATGCCTTTGGGATATTCCAATTGGTCCATGGCCTCTTTGAGTTCAGCGCGGTCGTCGCCTTCAATACGTCGGCTGACACCACCACCGCGAGGGTTGTTTGGCATCAAGACCACATAGCGACCTGCCAAGCTGATGAAGGTGGTGAGGGCTGCGCCCTTGTTGCCACGCTCTTCTTTTTCAACTTGAACCAGGAGTTCTTGGCCTTCGCGAATGACATCATTGATGCGTGCTTGGCTAACTGGAACACCTTCGGCAAAGTATTGGCGGGAGATTTCTTTGAATGGCAAGAAGCCGTGACGCTCTTCACCGTAGTCGACGAAGCAGGCTTCAAGCGATGGTTCAACGCGTGTGACAACTGCTTTGTAAATGTTGCCTTTTCGTTGTTCGCGGCCTTCAATTTCAATTTCGTAGTCGAGGAGTTTTTGTCCATCGACAATGGCCAAGCGGCGTTCTTCAGCCTGTGTGGCGTTGATCAGCATCCGTTTCATGATGCGTCCCTTCTTTATGTGTCAGCAATACCCACCCTGCCATGTTTGGCGTTGGGGCCGGATCACCTGTTTAACAACCAGCTCTCAAGGAGCC
>JACCDI010838936.1_pt1 | contig 10523 bp, 9 predicted proteins | sample 7442791 | NCBI WGS metagenome assembly JACCDI01 (sample SAMN15323434, study PRJNA562643) | freshwater metagenome | isolation source: river surface water | place: USA:Blue River Watershed | collected 2017-08-15
AAGGACATAGCTTCTGCGCGAGTTGCTGGATCCCGCAACATGCCACGAACAGCGCTGGTAACGGTACGCGCCTCTGGCTTTTTAACGCCGCGCATTGACATACATAAATGGACGCAATCAACAATCACAATTACGCCACCTGGTTCAAGTGCATCAACTAACGCATCTGCAATCTGGGTAGTTAAGCGCTCTTGGACTTGTGGTCTTTTTGCAAAGAGATCAACCAACCTAGCAAGTTTTGAAATACCAGTAATTCGACCACTTTCTCCTGGAATATAACCAATATGTGCTTTGCCATGAAATGGCGTTAAGTGATGTTCGCAATGTGAAAAAACTTCAATATCTTTAACAATGACTAGTTCTTTATGGCCTAAATCAAAGGTTGTAGTAAAAAGTTCTTTTGGATCTTGAAATAAGCCTTGAAAGTTTTCTTTTAGCGCTCGCGCAACTCTCTTCGGAGTATCTTTTAAACCTTCACGATCTGGATCTTCACCAATGGCAAGAAGCAACTCATGAATCGCGCGCTCGGCGCGTTCTTCATCGAACTTCTTACTCATTAAGTGCTTTTCTTACGACGCTTTGGCGCTTCGGTTACTTCCGGAGTTTTTGCCTTTACCGGAACTGGTGGAATTCGCGATGGTGCGCGAAGCGATGATCCGGTCCATGCTGGTCGCTTTGGTCGTGCTGCTACCCGCTTGAAAATTACTTCAATCTCTTCTTTATGTAGCGTCTCTTTTTCTAGTAATTCTTCGACAAGTGCATCAAGAATTGAACGGTTCTCAACGAGAATTTCATAAGCCTCTTGATGAGCTGTCTCAATTAAATTACGGATCTCTTGATCGACAGCACTTGCAATATCTTCAGAGTAATCTCGTTGATGTCCGTAATCTCTACCTAAGAATGGCGCAGAATCGCTGGTGCCAAGTTTGATTGCACCAAGTTTTTCCGTCATTCCATATTGAGTAACCATGGCACGTGCCAATGTTGTAGCTTTTTCAATATCGTTTGAAGCCCCGGTTGTTGGATCATGAAATACCAACTCTTCTGCGGCTCGGCCACCCATCGTGTACGCCAATTGATCCAACATTTGATTTCTAGTTGTTGAATATTTATCTTCATCGGGAAGAACCATGGTGTAACCAAGAGCATGACCACGCGGCATAATCGTGATTTTGTGAACTGGATCGGTATGTGGCAAAGCATGTGCAACTAGGGCATGTCCACCCTCGTGATAAGCAGTAACGCGTCGTTCTTCTTCACTCATCAGACGTGATTTACGTTGTGGTCCTGCCATAACGCGATCAATTGCTTCATCAATATCATCACGTGAAATTAATTTACGATTTTCACGCGCAGTCAAAAGTGCGGCTTCATTAAGAACATTCGCTAAATCAGCACCAGTAAATCCAGGTGTGCGACGCGCTAGAGCTAGTAAATCAATATCCTTTTCTAGCGGCTTGTTTTTTGCATGAACTTTCATAATCGCCTCGCGACCTTTTACATCTGGACGATCAAGTGCGATCTGGCGATCGAAACGACCTGGGCGAAGCAGAGCTGGATCCAAAATATCTGGACGGTTTGTTGCCGCAATCAAAATAACTTGATCGTGTGGTTCAAAGCCATCCATCTCAACAAGTAATTGATTTAGCGTTTGTTCACGTTCATCATGTCCGCCGCCCATTCCGGCGCCACGGTGACGACCAACTGCATCAATTTCATCTACGAAAATTATTGATGGTGAATTCTGTTTTGCTTGATTAAATAAATCTCGTACGCGGGAAGCGCCAACACCAACAAACATCTCAACGAAATCTGAACCAGAAATTGAATAAAACGGAACTTTTGCTTCACCCGCAACTGCGCGAGCCAATAACGTTTTACCCGTTCCAGATGGGCCAAAGAGCAATACGCCCTTTGGAATCTTTGCGCCGATTGCTTGATATTTCTTGGGATCTGCCAAGAAATCTTTGATCTCTTTAAATTCTTCAATTGCTTCATCTGCGCCGGCAACATCGGCAAAGGTAACTTGCGGAACTTCATTGGAATGCAATTTGGCACGTGATCTGCCAAATGAAAATACTCGAGAGCCACCTTGTGCTTGCCCCATAAAGAATAGAAGCAAGAAGAAAAGGAGAACTATCGGTCCTAATGTAAATAATATTGAGACCAATAAATTGGTCTTTGGTACCGTTACATTCCACTCTTTTGGTGGCGGAGTTGCACTAAGCAAATCAATCAAAATTGGTTCTTGGCCAGTTACATATGATGCCTCAACATTGGTGGCGCCTTTGATGGCTGCTCCAGGCTTTAAAACTAATCTAATTACTTGATCGCGATCCACAATGGTTGCGGCTTCTACATCACCTCTTGTGATTGCTGCCATCGCTTGCGATGTATCAACTTTTGTAAATTGATTTCCGCCGGAAGAAATCTGTCCAACAAAAGTCACAACAACAATTGCAAGCAATATCCAGAAGAGTGGACGTCGCGTTAATTTGTTTGGTTGCATCCCTGGCTTCATTGGAAGCTTTGGACGTTTAGCTTTCTGATTCTTATTTTCAGCCATGGCTACTCGTACATATGTTTCGCTAGAACTGCAATGAATGGCAGATTTCGATATTTCTCATTGAAGTCAAGACCATAGCCAATGACGAAATCTTTTGGAATATCAAAACCGACATAACGCACATCAACTTTTACCAAAGCTGCATCAGGTTTACGAAGCACCGTCATTATCTCGACAGTGCCTGCGCCTCGTGACTTTAAATTATTACTTAGCCAATCAAGAGTAAGTCCGGTATCAACAATGTCTTCAATAATTAGAACATTCTTTCCAGTTATATCTCGATCTAAATCTTTAAGGATTCGAACTACGCCAGATGATTTTGTTCCTGATCCATATGAAGAAACAGCCATCCAATCAATTTCTACATGGCGATTCATATATCGCGTTAAATCTGCCATCACCATTACTGCGCCCTTGAGAACGCCAATTAATAGAAGCTCTTTGCCTTGGTAATCAGCATCGATCTGCTTTGCAACTTCTTTAAGCCGGTTCTGTAGTTGATCTTCAGAGATGATTACTTTCTCAATATCGCTCTTTACTGATTCGAGATCCACTACCGGCCTTTCTAGGGGTGCGTTAAGAGAGCGAAAGTCTGCCCGAAATTCTGGCTACGGTCACACCGCCTGGAAGCGAGACTGCGCCTTGCCCCTTCCATGCTGTGATGAGTGCCTCAACAGGCTCAATATGTTCTGATGAAATTGAGCCAGAAGGGGCGCCGGCAAGATAAATCGCTTTGCGAATCACCCTCGATCTAATCGCACGCGGCAACGCAGCAAGTTGATCAATCTCAATATCTTTTGGATCTAATTCATCAAATACTTCAGCAGCCCATTGATCAAGTGCGTCGGCATCATCTCTTAATAATTTTGCAGATCTTGATAACGCATCAGAAATTCCAGGACCTAATTCAGATTCCATGATTGGGAGTACTTTGTTACGAACACGCACTCGTTTAAATTCCAAAGCTTGATTATGTGGATCACGCCAATATTCAATCTTTAATTCCTGGCAGGCAGATTCTGTTTCAGATCGATTAATTGCTAAAAGTGGCCGGCGATATTTATCAATTCGTTTTGCCATTCCGGATAACGAACGAGTTCCTGAGCCACGCGCCAAACCAAGTAATACCGTCTCTGCTTGATCATCTTTAGTGTGACCCAAATAGATTGCGACTGCACCAATTGCATCTGCATATTTATCAAGGGCTTCATAACGAGCTCGCCTTGCAGAAGCTTCTAATCCATCTCGCTTTTCAACTTTAATTTTTCTAATCTCAACTTCTTTATAACCAAGCGCTACTAACTTTTTCTTAGTTTCTTCGGCAACTTTTGCCGAATCTTCTTGTAAATCATGATCAATAACAATTGCAATTGGATTAATTGCTTGGCTTGGGGCCTCGAGAAGTAAGCCAGCGGCCAGAGCCATCGAATCTGCGCCACCAGAAACTGCAACTAAAACTTTATCTCCCGCCGATAAATCCGAGATCTCATCTCTTACTGAGAGTCGAATTCGATAGAGCGGAGTTGCATCTGCCATACGGCAGAGCGTAATTGTTCTTAGACCCGGCCTCCATATGGCATCAGACCTTTGATGCTATATATATTGGAATAAAGCAGACCTTTGCCCTTTGAATTGGCTTCCCACATCATTCCGTTTCCGGCATAAATTGTGATGTGATGAATGGTATTTACCGTTCCTTTATAAGAATAGAAAAGTAAGTCGCCAGGAAGCAATTGACTGATTGGAACATGCTTTGTGTAACTGAAATAAAGTGAAGAGTTAAGTCGATCCCAATTTGGCCAATTAAGACCGGCGGAACGATAAGCGGCATAAACCAGACCAGAACAATCAAATGCATCAGGTCCTTCTGCTCCCCAGATATATGGTTTTCGAGCTTGCACTTGTTTCTTGGCAAATGCCACAGCTTTATCTCGCATATCTTGATCAGATCTAATTGTGGATCGTCCTTTAAATCCAATATCTGGCCAGACTTTTGTATAGATCGCAGTTCCTTCTGCAATCGAAGCGTTGGCTTCTTCTAAAAGCGCAAGTTGGCGTTGCTGTTCAAGTGTTACACGAGTTTTGCGCGCTGCATTTAATTCCTTAAGAACTTGATCTTGAATCTTCTGGAGTCGATCTACTTCTTTTTGCTGCGCATCTCGCGCTGCATCTGCTTCGGCTTTAGCTTCGGCAACTTTCGCGGTCGCAACTCGCTGTTTTTCTTCGGCGATGTCTGCCGCAGTTTTTGCTTCCTTGGCCACTTCCTCAGCCTTTTTAAATCTAAATAGCGCTTGGGTATTTTGCTTACCAAGTGAATCTAAAGTTGATAATCGATCCATTAAATCCTGCGGACCATCAGCCTGAAGTATTGAATCTAAATCGGTAAAGCCACCACCCATTACATATGCATTTGTTGCAAGGCGACCAATGTCATCATGAGCTGCTTTAACTTGGCTAATTGCTTCTTTATATGCCGCGGCTGCTGCATCTGCTTCTCTGGTGGCGCGCGCTAATTCTGCTTTTGCTGCTTCATACTTTCGCCGCGCTGCATCTGCAACGCTAATTAATTGTTTTAAAGTTAAATTTGCTTGCGCTAATTTCTTTGCAGCCGCATCTGCAGCTTTCTTCTTCTCGGCTTCAATTCGTTTTGCTTCATCAATCTGTGCCTGCGTAGGTTTTTTAGGCGCGCTAAAAGATGGAGTCGTTGAGAGAAGTAATAACGCCGATAGCAGCAGCGATAGGCGTCGCAAATAAATAAGTCTCACTACTTGGCTCCCTGGGGAAATGGGGGTCAGTTACTAGCGAAAAGGATAAAGGCGGAGCCTCAAAAATCTCTGGAAATAACTTAAGTGTCGGATATCAAATAAAGATTGCAGCAACTAACAAGATTGAGAAAAGGCTGAGATATGAAATTGAGCCATGAAAAATCCGTCCCGAATTCTTCTCCATATCTCGTAACTGCCATGCAAATGCAATTCCCATGATCGCCGTCACAAAATATGTCCAAGCCGGAAATCCTGCGCTGTATAACGTTAGTAATGAGGTAATAATCATTGCGATTGTATGGAACCAACTCTGCTTTGCAACTTCTTTAGTTGTTGAAACTACTGGCAACATGGGAATACCAGCGGCGGCATAGTCATCTTTATATTTAATTGCTAAGGCCCAAAAATGTGGCGGCGTCCAGAAGAAAATAACTAAGAAAAACCAGAACGCTGTCCAGGAAAGGGATCCGGTAACTGCTGCCCATCCAATTAGCACTGGTAGGCATCCGGCAATTCCGCCCCAAACAATATTTTGCGAGGTTCGCCTTTTTAATCCGACGGTATATCCAAAAACATAAAAAGCGATTGCGGCTACCGTTAATCCGGTAGCCAGTGGGTTTGTAAAGAACCAGAAAATTGTCAGAGAAATTATTGAGATTACATAAGCAAAAATCAAAGCTCTAGTTTCAGAGACAAGCTCATTTACGATCGGGCGTTTCGCAGTTCGTGTCATCATGCGATCGATGTCGGTTTCAATCACCATGTTAAAAGCATTAGCTGCACCAGCTGCAAGAGTTCCACCGATCAAGGTAGCCAAAGTTATTGTTAAATCAGGAACACCATTTGCCGCCAAAAAAAGCGCAGGCAGAGTTGTAACAAGCAAGAGTTCAACAACTCGTAACTTCATAAGCGCTAAATATGGTGAAATCACATGGCGAGGTTACCGGTAGATTTGCTTCATGCGGATTCGATTACTAGTTATCTTGGTCGCTCTATCGATGTTAACTCCAAGAGTCACAGCAGAAACGCTCTCATCTGACTCCAAGATGAAATTAATCTCAACAATTACCGGCGATATTTCGCCAAAATCAGTAAGGGCCTCTAGAACTGGTTTTGTATCCGCTCATAACATGATGTATCGCCACTCTGTCACTATTTACGATGCAGAAAATTTAACTTTAGTAAAGAATATTTCTGACCGCGTAGATTTAACAAAACTTGGTTATTCTGGTTATTCAGGAACACATAGAGGGGCTCCTGTCGAAGGCGCGTTTTCGCCCGATGCAAAATATTTATATGTAACTAATTATGCGATGTACGGAAAAGGTTTTAACCGCGAAGGTACTGATATTTGCCGACCTTCCAATAATTATGATCGCTCGTTCTTGTATCGAATAGCTACAGATAATTGGGAAATTGATGCCGCTTACAAAGTGGGAGTTGTACCAAAAGTAGTTGAGGTCTCACCTGATAATAAATATGTACTAGTAACAAATTGGTGCTCATATGATTTATCAGTCATCTCAATTGCGGAGCAAAAAGTAGTAAAGACAATGAATATTGGCGCATATCCCCGTGGCATAACTATTTCTAGCGACTCTAAATATGCATTCGTTGCTCAGATGGGTGGTTCAGTTGTTCACAAAATCGAACTGGGAACCTGGAAACGCGAGTTATTAAATGTTGGATCAAATCCCCGTGCTCTCGTACTGTCACCAGATAACCAGACTTTATTTCTCACTCTAAATAGTTCCGGTCGGGTAGGTGCTTTTGATATTGCCGCAAATAAGATGATCAAGACTGTACGAACTGGCAATGCCGCGCGAAGTCTTGATATTTCGAGTGACGGCAGTGCACTTTATGTCGTTAACTACACCAGCGACACAATCTCCAAAGTTAGAGCTAGCGATATGAAAATTCTTCAGAAGATTAATGTCTGCAACGAGCCAATCGGTGTTACTTATGAACCAATAAATAAACGCGTTTGGGTGGCTTGTTATGGTGGATCGATTAAAGTTTTTAGTGATCTCCCGTAACAACGGTTTCTAGTAACTTATCCATTGCTCGTCTTGCGGCATTTCTAGCACTTAATGTTGGTGAAATTCCATCTGCCAATATCGCAAAAACATATTCTTTATCTGCGCTCTCTACATAACCTGCCATCGTGACGCTGCGATTTACCCAACCAGTTTTTGCGTGAACATGACTAATTGCTGCTGGCGCTTTAGAGAATCTCGTCTTTAAAGTTCCGGTTTCACCAGAGATAGGTAGACCTTCATATATAGAGGAAAACTGTGGGTTATTTCGAATTGTACGCAGCAACTCGACTGTTGCATTTGCCGTGACTCGATTTTTCTTTGAGAGTCCGCTGCCATCCCGAATAATTAAATCTTTCGTTGTTATTCCCAGAACATTCAATGAATCCTTATATGTTCTTGTTAAACCTGAGCCGGTTGTTGAATTTCCGATATACCGAGCCACTGCTTTGGCCAATCGATCTGCAACAGTATTATCGCTCCATAAAATCGTATGGGAAATCATCTTACTGAGAGGTTTTGAGGTGAGTGCCGCTATTTCAGAAATTCCGATTTCACTGGCTTGAGCTTGTGAAACTTTTTTTAGCGTAACTTTCATCTTCTTATCTTTAAAAGCGCGCGCTAAATTCTTGATATCTCCTGGGTAGAGGTCTGTGTAGGAGATAGTAAATTTACGATAATTATTTGGATTTGCCTTATTAATAATGCCCATCAAATAACCATGACCATACTTCTCTGAGACTGATTTATATGGAGTAAGAAACGGGTCCAAGGCGCCTCGAATTAAAAAATCTCGTTCATTATTAGTACTCCAAATTGAAGTCACGTAACGAGTATTCGGATCGAAATTTTGGAGAGTTACAGTTGCTGTAAATAGCTTAAGAACTGATGCTGGCACTCGTTGTGTTCCCGCACCATTTTCAATCAAAGCTTTTCCTGTTGTTGGATCAAAGACCAGTAATCCAGGGCCAGCCAGAGCTACTGAGTTTGCACGTTTCTCTAAATTATGTAGTGCGATTGCTGGATTTACTGAAGTGATTAGTAAAGAAATCAAAATAGATATGAATATCCGACGCACCGCGGAAGCGTACTGACTCAACTTGTGAAAACTAGCCTTTGAAATCTAGGCTTCTAAGATGAGTATGCCGCCGCCTGAGATTGGACCTGGTGAGTTTTACCCTGTTGTTGGCGTCGGTCCTCACCCCAAACCATGGCCCACGGGTGAGCAATACGATCCAGAACTTCTTGAAAATGGCGATCGCAGAAATGTTTTAGATAAATACCGTTATTGGAGTGTCTCTTCGATTGTTGCCGATCTTGATACTAAACGAAATCCGCTTCGAATTGCGATAGAAAATTGGCAACATGATTTAAATATCGGTTCTATTGTCCGAACTGCAAATGCATTTAATGTAGCAAGTGTTCATATCGTAGGAAAACGTGATTGGAATCGACGCGGAGCTATGGTTACTGATAAATATTTAAAAGTGATTCATCATCCAGATATTGCAGACTTTAAAGCTTGGTTTGATAAGGCCGGTATCGAGATTATCGGAATTGATAATGTAAAAAATTCGCAGGCTTTAGAAAGCGCCATACTGCCTCGCGAATGTGTATTGCTATTTGGCCAAGAAGGAGCAGGCATGTCTGATGAAGCAGTTGCCGCTTGTTCTCGAGTCCTGGCGATTGAACAATATGGATCGACAAGGTCTATGAATGCATCTGCAGCCGGCGCGATTGCAATGTATGCCTGGGGGATGCAACACCTAGCTAAGTAGTTGTGCGATTAGCCCATCAGTTGAACGTTCCACCATCTCCAATACCGTTTCAAAAGCAGAATCTGGAAGCGAGTATGGATCAGGAACAATTAATGAGTCTTGAACTACATCAAATTCTCTTAAGTAAAAAATCTTTTCCTGCTCTTCTTTTGTGGTTGCAAGGCTAGTAACTGCTTGATGATTATCTTCATCCATAACTAAAACTAGATCTGCTGCGACTAATCTTGAGTAATTGAATTGCGAAGCAGTGTGTTCGTATTTATAGCCGGCACGTTCCCAGATTTTCTTTGATGGTGGATTTGGCCCTTGTCCCACATGCCAGTTTGAGGTTCCTGCTGAATCGACAGTAATTACAGGCTTTTCAATTCTATTTACTTTGTTATGCAAAACGGCGGCTGCCATTGGCGAACGACAGATATTGCCGTAACAAACCATCGTAATTAAGAGATGATCTCGACCTTTTAAGAATGAAAGGTCGCGCACTATTCCTCGATGATTTCCGATACTGATGAGATGCGGCGTTCGATTTCGTCGGCTTCTTCTTCGCGGCCAATTGAGCGCAGAACCTGTGCAATTCGGCGTTCAATCGCAACAATAAATTCAAAATCCTTTAGATCTGATTCGGCAGCCACATCTAGGACGCGCTCTAAAGTCGAGAGACCGGCATCAATATCACCATTCAAAACTTGAGCTTTACCGAGTTCAAAAGATGCATATGTAAGTCGACGTTGATCATGCGCTGTTTCGAAAACATCAACAGATTTCTGGGCGTATAGAAGGGCCTTATCAGCATCGGCAATTTCGATATAGCAATGAGCTAACTTCTGATCGCAACGTGCCACTTGGATAACTTCTTGCGCTTTCTTGAAATATTCGCGTGCTTCTAGAAATGTATCAATCGCTTTCTGGTAATTCTTTAATTCGCGAAATGCACATCCAATTAGATAGTAATCATTAGCGGTACCAAGTTCATTTCCATCAACAAGGTGTTCTTGGGCGCATTCCTCCATGCATTCAATTGCTTTTTCATATTCTTTTGAGGAATACCACCATTCGCCAAGTGTGCAGGCTAGTTCTAGCGCCATAGGTGACTTGTTCTCGCGAAGTAATTCCACCGCTTTACTCATCGCAGATGCTGCTTCACTCATGCGTTTTAATTGATTTAAGTTGTAACCGATTGCTGAATAAGCCTGAGCTAAACCTTCGCGCGGTGCAGCATTACCAAGTTCGGAATAAATATCGCGAGCAGTTTCAGCGAGGGCAAGTGCTTCGTCATATTGGCCGCGAGCATAAATTCGCGCGCTTAATTCGTAATAAGTACTTGCTCGATCGACGCCTTGAGTTTCCGGAATTCGTTCCCACAACATTTCTTCAGTGA
>JACCDI012165996.1_pt1 | contig 10521 bp, 8 predicted proteins | sample 7442791 | NCBI WGS metagenome assembly JACCDI01 (sample SAMN15323434, study PRJNA562643) | freshwater metagenome | isolation source: river surface water | place: USA:Blue River Watershed | collected 2017-08-15
AAACTTGTCCATCAACCAATGCAGTTCCGTTCCATTTGGGAACGTAGTTAGAAGTTGTGGAAGCAACTTGTGGATCATTTTCTGTTATTGATAAAGTTGAAGGATTTACCCAAGTAGCATTTCCTGTGGCATCTGACTGTAAAACATAGCCATTTGTTGCACCGTTTGTCATTTGAAAATTGGTGGTAGTTGTAGTTCCTACTACCTCTAATTTTGAAGTTGGCGCAGTAGTTCCTATACCTACATTTCCGTTGGTTCCAATAAACAATCGTTGTTGCCCTGTTGTACCTTGATAAATAGAAAAATCTTTAGTTCCAGTTCCTGTAAAATCTTGCAAAACTTGCCAATCGTCTAATTTAATAGTGCTTCTTCTACTAAAAGCATGAGAGGAAGGCAAAACAGATAGAGCCGTTGGATATTGTAAATTCCCCGACTCAATAGTAGTGTTAGTTGTAGTATTATTGGAAGCAACGTAAAAACGAGTGACTGGGCTTGCTGTACCTAAACCTACATTAGTTCCGTTGTCTGTGAGTAAACCATCTATTAAAGTTGTGCCATTCCATTTCGGAATTGTATTGTTGGTTGCTGATGAAACTTGTGGATCGGTTTCAACCACAACCGAAGGAGTAACCCAAGTTGTATTTCCTGCGCCATCAGTTTGCAATATTTGATTAGCTGTTCCTGATGTTGTTGGCAAATCATAAGCGTTATTGATGTTTAAAGTACCGTTTATTTTTACTACATCGGTGGAGAAATCACCAAAAATGAGAGGATTAGTTGAGTTGGAGTTGTCAATATAAAGTTTATTGCTACCCGTTTCAGTTGCTCCAGCTTCGTTACCAAGAAATACATTACCACTACCAATACTGTTATTTTGACCTGTATAATTTCCGAGATAAACATTGGTACTTCCTGTAGTATTGGAAAATCCAGCATAATTACCCACAAAAGTATTTCTTGACCACTCGTATTTGATCTTCCTGAATTCCTACCAAAGAAAGAATTTTGATTTCCAGTTGTGTTTAATTGACCCGATTGAAAACCAATATATGTGTTTGCATAACCCGTAGTAGTACTGATACCTGACAATGCTCCAAAAAAAGAATTTTGTTCACCCGTTGTTACATTTCTTCCACTAAAATAACCAACAGCAGTGCCGCCATATGCGGTAGAGTTCATAAATGAATTATGCCCAATTGCAACATTTTGATTGTTTGTTGAATTCATCAGCGAACTAGTTCCTATAGCTATATTAAACCCATTTGAATTGTTATTTCGCAGAGCATTAGTTCCTATGGCAACATTGTTGGTTATGTTTACTGCAGAAAAACCTGCATCTCTACCAATAAAAACATTATCGTTATTGGTTGAATCATCGTTAGCACCAGCATTTTGTCCAATAAAAACAGAATCTCCTGTATTCAAAACCTCTATCTGCCCTTTAGTTGTTATTCTAACTTTTAGGACATTATTGGTTCTGATGTCTAACGCTTGATTATCTGTTGTACCAATAAAATTAGTTCCGCTTACTGTTCCTGAATTTCCTATTACACTCCAATCATTGGTGGTGGAAGTTGCCGCTATGGGTTTCCAAGTTGTAGATGTATTATCCCAATAATAAAACCCTGGTGTATTTACGCCAACAGTAGTAGTTAAATACACCAACATACCTTGTTGCGAAGCAGTCGGATTAGCAACTGGGAAAGTATCTATTCTAGGAACAAGAAACCCATCGGTAGTGTTGGGAGATGATGGATTGGAGGCCACTACATCAAGTTGTGCTTGCGGATTAGTTGTATTTACCCCAACTTGAGAATACGTCAAAAATGAACAACACAATACTAACCCTAAAAGATAATTTTGGTAATTTAGCTTCATAACCTAATTGTTAAAATTATGTGGCTAAATTAACAGTAGGCTATTTTTTTAGAGTGTAATTAAAACGCAAAGACGTATACTAAATGCGCATCGATTAAGTGCAATTATTTGATTTTTAGTATTTTATATATTTTCTAAAAACTCTTTAGGTGTTTGATTGGTATACTCTTTGAAACATTTACTGAAATAATTGGGCGAACTGAATCCGGTTTCGTAGGCTATCTCAGAGATGGTCGCCGTTTTGTTGATTAGTTTTTCTTTGGCAAATTCTAAGCGAATGTTACGCATGTAAATACTGGTTGTGGTGTTGGTAACGGCTCTAATTTTTCGCAACAACTGACTTTTGCTTAAACCAATAACAGAAGCCAATTCATCGGGTCCGAACGATTCATCCGACAAATGATTTTCAATTTGTTGCTTAATGGATTGCAAAAATTTATCTTCGATTGATGGTAGATCGGTATTTTTTAAATTTTGAATAGAGAATGCCTCCATTCTTTTTTGTGTTTTAACTTGAGCTGCAATTCGATTTTTCAAACGCAATAGCAATTCGGTTTGATTGAATGGTTTGGTTAGGTAGTCATCGGCTTCGTACCCTAATCCTTTCAATTTATCAGCTTCATTGGTTTTAGCTGTAAGAATGATAATCGGAATGTGTGAGGTACGTATGTCTTTTTTGAGTTGTTGCAACAATTCTAAACCATCCACTTTGGGCATCATTACATCACTTAAAATAATATCAGGTGTGAATTCTATTGCTTTTTCAATTCCTATTTTTCCATCAACCGCTTCTATTATATTGAATTCATTGACCACAACTTCTTTGATGTACGTTCTTAATTCGTCGTTATCTTCCACCAACAACAACACTTTCTTTTCATTTTCAAATACCACTTCATTATCATCATTGCTTTCAATTACCTCAATATCAAACAAGTGTTCCTCCGTTTCGGTTGTAGAACTCTCGATGACTATAAAATTCACTTTACGCTCTTTTAACAATTCCAATGTAATCGGTAAAATAACTGTAAAACAACTTCCTACATTCTTTTTACTAGTTACATCAATCGTTCCTCCAAGCGACTGAACCAATTCGTTGACCAAAGCCAATCCGATACCTGAACTGGCTTCAAAACCCACTTTGGAATGAAAATATTGATTAAAAATATACGGCAATTCTTCTTCCGATATTCCTCTTCCTGTATCAGTCACTTTTAATTGCAAATTATTCTTGTCGATTAAAGTAGCTTCAAAAAAAACAGTATCACCTACACTCGAAAACTTAAAGGCATTGCCCAATAAATTGTAAATGATTTTGGAAAAGGCATCCACATCAGTATGAATCATTTTTAAATTGGAATCAATTTGATTCTGAAATCGAATGTTCTTAGATTCTGATAAATTGGTAAAACTCGCCACATGACTTCGAACAAAAGTCCCGAAATCAATTTTAGAAATTTCAATGGTCTTTCTTTTGCTTTCGGCTTTAGCCAATTCGAGTATTTGATTGATCAATTCTAACAATCGATTGGAATTGTTTTTAATCGTATCGGTATATTTCTTAAGTGCTTTGGCATTTTCTAAATTCTCATTTGCTCCTAAAATCAGTGTCAATGGTGTTCTGATTTCATGAGAAACGTTTGCAAAAAGACGGTTTTTCAAACTATCCACTTCTTTCAATTCTTCTACTTGTTTGCTGATGATGCGCTCGTTTTTTTCGGCTTCTCTTAAAAAAACCCGAATAACAAATGCGAGAAAAATAAATGGAAGTCCACCCAGAAAATTAAATATTTTGTGATAACCCAACCAAAAAAAACTAAAATAGTATAGTACTACTGCAAAGGTCAAAGCCCAATAAAACTTTTTACCACCAAAGAAGATAGCACAAACAAAAAAAACAACATAATACGTTTGTATCACGTCTTTGGTCGACTCAACAAAGTGATTAAAGAGAATGACAAATACATAACTTATAATGAGTAATACCGAAAACTTAGCTTTATTGGTAAGCTTTTTGGTCAATAATAAGAACTGTAAAAGGCACAATAAAATAAAAACAGAAATAGCACTTTTATAATCTCCTTTTATACTGTGTCGGATGATATTGGTCAAAAGTAAGATACTTTCAATCAGCAAGGCCATATTGAAAATCCGCAAGCGCAGTAATTCTATCTTACTGGATCCAGATTCACTACTCTGAACATTCAGAAGTGAGCCATACAACTGTTTGATTTTGGAAATCATCATGTTACAAAGGTAATTTTTTCTTCATTTCCTCAACAATATTATACGCAGCCGGACAAATCGCTACGTTTTTCAAAGTCAAATTCGAAATTTGCTGGAATTTTTTTCGATCGGTATGCGGAAATTCCCGACACGCTTTCGGACGCACATCGTAAATCATACAGTAATTTTCGGCGTCCAAAAATGTACAAGGAACGCTTTGCAACACATAATCGTTGTCTTCATCTATACGCAAATACTGATCAATAAATTGTTGCGGTTTTTGCCTGAAGTGTTTCGCAATTCGTTCTATATCGGCCGAGGTAAAAAGCGGTCCCGTAGTTTTACAACAATTGGCACATTGCAAACAATCAGTGCGTTTGAACTCAGCTTCATGCAATTCCTCCATCACATAATCCAAACTCTTAGGCGTTTTCTTTTTCAGCTTATCGAAATACTTTTTGTTTTCGTTATGCTTATCTTTGGCGAGTTTTCCGAGTTGTTCAAGGTTGTTTAACATTGTTTAAAATGGTTTAACTTTGTTTAAAATGGTTTAACTTTGTTTAATGTGGTTTAACCTTTCGAACAGCAAATTTAAACTTTTAAACCTTTAAACAATTTTAAACCTTAAAAATGAAAGACCTGTTCGGCCGCGCCATTCTCGACTATCAAACTAATAACGAGCCTCAAAACCTCATCACCGAAACTGATATTTCGGAAGCCGATGAGATGGAAGTAGCGTATTTGTTTCGCTCTTTCAACAAAATGCCCAAATTAGAACAAAAAGCGCTTCAGTTATCCAAAGGGAAAATCCTCGATGTAGGATGTGGAGCTGGAAGCCATAGCTTGTATTTGGAAGAAAAAGGTTTTGATGTGACTTCTATTGACATTTCTGAAAACGCCATCAAAGCCTGCGAATTACGCGGTTTGAAAAAAGCTCGCACTCAAAACCTGCTCGATATTCAAAACGAAACTTTCGATACAATTTTACTTCTAATGAACGGCACCGGAATTTTCGGAACGCTATCTCAAACTTCTATTTACCTCCAAAAACTCAAAAGCCTATTAAAACCCAACGGTCAAATTCTCATCGACAGTTCCGATATTATCTATATGTTCGACGAAAATGAAGATGGAAGTTTTTATGTTCCCGCCGATGGTTATTACGGCGAACTTACCTTTACCATTTCCTATAAAAACCAAACCGAAGAACCGTTTCCGTGGTTGTATTTGGATTACAATACCTTACAAAATGCCGCGTACGCCAATGGTTTGAAAAGCGAATTAGTACTTGAAGGCGACCATTTTGATTATTTGGCACAACTTTCTTTATAGTCATTGCGAGGAGGAACGACGAAGCTATCTGAAGCTCATCCAGCTATCCGTTGCAAGGTAGTTGGTTTCAAACCATTTTTGTAATTCATAAAACAGCTTCCGCTGGTCGCTTTTTTATAAAAACAAAAATTGGTTTTCTCCTGCACTACGCTTTTCACTGCTATCTGGGCTAGTTCAGTGGTCAGTGGTCAGTTAGCAGAACAGAGAAGTAGAAGTTACATTTATGACGTCTTTCCCGCGGATGCGGGAATCCATTCTTCGGTGTTTGGATTCCCGCCTTCGCGGGAAAGACGCAGCAGTAGCGAATCAACATCGGCGAAAATCGGCGTTTTGCGTCAGCAATCCGTTTCATCCGCATTCCTTAAAAACATTTAAGCTACTATTAAATTCGGTAGTCCAAAGCAGTATAAAGAACACCCTAATTACTTGTACAAGTTAGAAAAAAGAGAATAGAACACAGAAAATAGATTTTTGATTACACCAATTTCTTCAACTGTATTCTTAATTTTAAAGTAAAAACTTTGCGTTCCTTGCGACCAACTTTGCGCCTTTGCGGTTAAAAAATCAAATCAGTCGTATTCAAAATATCTTCCAAAGCTACATACAACTTATCCAAATCCTCTTCCGTGTTATACATATTCATCGAATACCGTAAATACACTTTTCCATTCAAAGGCATCACTGGAATCTGAATTTTGTATTTTGTATACAACAACTCTTTCAATTCCATTGGTTTTTCGGTACGCACCGGAATACTTGCCATTTGCCCTAAAAATTCTTCTGTTATTGGACAAATCGGTTGGGTTTTTAGTAAATCGCAAAAACGCTGGTAATTATCAAAAACCAATTTTCGGCATACACTGTATTTCTCTTTCCAGTTATTTTCCTTCAAAAATTCAATGACTTTGGGCGTACACAAATACGCAGAATGGTCGTTCGTGCCTTGGTATTCGTGGTAATCCAAAAACGTACTGTGACTCGGAAACAAACTCTCGTAACCCCAACTCACTACTAGCGGATCCAAGTCGTTTTGGAATTCCTTTTTCACATACAAAAACGAACTTCCTTTGGGCGCCAACATCCATTTGTGCAGCGTTCCTGTGTAGTAATCGGGATTCAATTCTGAAATATTTAAATCGATGTGACCGGGAACGTGTGCGCCATCTACAATGGTAATCAATCCCAATTGCTGTGCTTTATCGCAAATTTCTTTCACAGGAAAAATCAACGCCGTAGAACTCGAAATATGATTCAAAAACACCACTTTAGTTTTGGATGAATAGCCTTTCCAAAATTCTTCTAAGATTTGTTCTTTGGAAATAATGGGCAACGTAATTTCTTGTCGAATGTACTTTGCTCCCGTTTTTTTGCAGTAGAAATTCCAAGTTCGGTCCATAGCGCCGTACTCGTGATTGGTGGCCAAAATCTCATCACCTGCTTGCAAATGCAAACTGCGCATGATGGTGTTAATAGCAAACGTCGGATTGGGAGTAAAAAAGAAATCATCGGCTTCACAACCTAAAAATTCAGCCAATGGTTGTTTGGCTTCCTTCAAGTAAATAGGCAATTTCTTTTGAATAAAATCCACAGGTTCAGTTTCCAATTCGAGTTGAAATCGTTGAAATTCAGCAAAAACAGGTTTCGGACATGCGCCAAACGAACCGTGATTTAAAAACGTAATCGAATCGTATAAAAGAAATTGTGATTTCATAAAAAGTAATTTTTGGTAAAAATAAAAATCCCATTCGATTAAAAATGGGATGATGTATTAATTGCCTTTAAGGCTTATAGGTATAGTATAGGAACATCGTACTGGAACTCCTTTTTGTTTTGCTGGCGACCACTTTTTGCAGTTTTTCATCAGTCTAATTGCTTCTTCTCTGGTTCCAAAACCAACATCCTTAACTTTTATATCTGTTAATGAACCATCTCTATCAACCACAAACATTACAAGAATTCTACCTCCTTTAAAATTTTTATCATTAGGCTGTCTGAAGTTCTTCGCAATGTATTTGTAAAACTCTTGTATCCCACCCGGATATTCGGGCTTTTCTTCAACGCCAGCAGAATTGTATAATTCACCTTGTGAGCTTTCTAATTTTCCATCAGAAAAATTAAACTCATTCTTCTCAATTTTAACCTCCTTGATTTCATTGGCAAAACCCGAATATTTGGTCAATCCTCTTACATCGCTATCGGAAAAAATTAATTTCATTTTGTAACAAACATAATTAACCTTCTGATTGGACATATCCCAATTATTTGCATTTTGTAATGCATTAGTAATTTCCTTTTCAGCCTCAATATCGTTACAAAAAGCAACTTTTATCTGACTCATTTTGCCCTCTTTCCCTAAAACAAAACCAATAATTACGTCTTTTTCATTTTGAACTTTCGTTAAATCAATGGTCTTGGATAAGTACTCATAAAATTTAGCTATACCGCCATTATCATAAAGTGGTTCGACTGGTTTGTATTTACTGAGATCTTCTTGCCCAAAAACAAACTGACTCAAAACTAGCACTAAAAAAATAAATACTTTTTTCATATTAGGGAATATTCAAATATTTATGAGTTTGCAACGACACGCGCCATTTGGGGTTGTTCATCACATAATCTACAATTAATGGCGTCATCTCTTCTTTTTTACTCCATTCGGGTTGAAGAAATAAAATCGCATTTCCATTTACTTTGGCTGACTGTTCTTCGGCAAAAATAAAATCGTGTTTGTTGTAGATAATGACTTTGAGTTCGTTGGCAATAGCATACGCCTGATCAACAGGTAATTTATTTTTTTTTGGTGAAAGACAAAACCAATCCCATGATCCTGTAACCGGATAGCAACCCGAAGTTTCGATGTGTACTTTCAGGTTTTGTTCTTTTAACTTTTGAGTTAGCAAACTCATATCCCAAGTTAAGGGTTCGCCGCCTGTTACCACAACTGTATCGGCGTAGTGTTTGGCATTGGCCACTATTAAATCCGTTTCGGTTGGTGGATGGAGTTCGGCGTTCCAACTTTCTTTTACATCGCACCAATGGCAGCCTACATCGCATCCACCAATTCGGATGAAATAAGCCGCTGTTCCGGTATGAAATCCTTCGCCTTGAATGGTGTAAAACTCTTCCATTAACGGAAGCATTTCTCCTTTTTCTACGGCGAGTTGTATTTGTTTATTCAGCATATTCAATTTTGCCACGAAGGCACTAAGTCGCTAAGTTATTTTTAAAGGTTACAAACCGAAAAATGGATTGTATTTAGCCCCGATTGAAGCAAGTATCCTTTTTTGTTTACAAAGACACCTCGACTGTACTTCGCCTTCGCTCAGCATAAACTTCTCGGTGTGACAAAAAAGATACTGCGAAAAGCGGGAATTACCATTACTGATAAAGCCCAAGCCATTCGCTTCAACTATTTCTCACGAATGTAAATATCAATTGGCACACCCGAAAAATCCCAGTTTTCGCGGATTTTATTCTCCAAGAAGCGTTTGTACGGTTCTTTTACGTATTGTGGCAAATTGGCAAAAAACACGAACTGAGGTGTTGGAGTTGGCAACTGCATACAGTATTTAATTTTGATGTATTTTCCTTTCAACGCTGGTGGCGGATAAGCTTCAATTAATTTCAACATATAATCATTGAACTTCGAAGTTGCGATGCGCTGCGAACGGTTTTCATGTACTTTTACCGTAGCTTCCAAGGCTTTTAGTAAACGTTGCTTGGTTAAAGCCGAAGTAAAAATAATCGGTACATCAGTAAAAGGTTCGATTTCTTTACGAATTTTATTTTCGTAATCGCGGGTAGACATGGTGTCTTTTTCGACCAAATCCCATTTATTGACCAAAATCACGATTCCTTTTCGGTTTTTTTCGGCCAACCAAAAGATGTTTTGATCCTGACTTTCGAATCCGCGTGTGGCGTCAATTAACAAAATACACACATCAGAATGTTCGATGGCGCGAACTGAACGCATTACCGAGTAAAACTCTAAATCCTCTTTTACTTTGGCTTTTCTACGAATTCCGGCCGTATCGACCAAATTGAATTCGAACCCAAAACGGTTGTACCGCGTATCGATGGCATCGCGAGTAGTTCCAGCAATATCGGTCACTATATAACGATCTTCTCCAATCAACGCATTGATGAAGGACGATTTCCCTGCATTCGGTCTTCCTACTACACAAAAACGCGGTAAAGTTTCTTCCTCTTCGCTCGTTTCGGGTAAATCGGGCAATACCTTTACTAATTCGTCTAATAATTCTCCTGTTCCGCTACCGTTCATTCCGGCAATGGTAAAATATTCACCTAAACCTAAATTATAAAATTCTACTGCATCTTTTTCGCGCATCGAATTATCTACTTTATTCACAGCCAACAAAACAGGCTTAGTAACTTTACGAAGTAATTTGGCTACTTCTGAATCCATCGGTGTAATGCCTTCTTCCACATCCACCAAAAAAATAATGGCATCGGCTTCGTCTATGGCTAATTCTACTTGTTTGCGAATTTCACCTTCAAAAATATCGTCCGATCCTTTGATGTATCCACCCGTATCGATAACGGAGAATTCTTTTCCATTCCATTCACTTTTCCCGTAATTACGGTCGCGCGTTACTCCGCTTACCGAGTCGACAATTGCCTCTCTGCGTTGGATTAATCGGTTGAAAAAAGTGGATTTCCCTACATTTGGTCTTCCTACAATGGCTACAATGTTATTCATAATGATTTTAAAATAAGGTGCAAAGGTAATAAAGTTGACTGTGGATGCAGGATGTAAAGTGATATTTTTTAATTTAGAGGTAACAAACCCAACCAACTTTAGATCATGAATACCGAAAACTCCATTCGTTTACGTCTTCGATTTTACAAAGACATCGACGAGAATATTGAAGTGGTGCGTCAAAAATTTGTGGATTATTCCAAAATTATCTCGCCCGATTTTTTGATGAAAATCAGAAACAATCACATTCAATTTACCATCAGAGGAGAAAAACAGCGGTATTGGTCGCCCCATTTGTCTGTAGAATTAGAGGAAAAAGAAGGCAACGAGAAAAATGCGACTCACATCAGAGGATTATTTGGCCC
>JACCDI010563497.1_pt1 | contig 10520 bp, 15 predicted proteins | sample 7442791 | NCBI WGS metagenome assembly JACCDI01 (sample SAMN15323434, study PRJNA562643) | freshwater metagenome | isolation source: river surface water | place: USA:Blue River Watershed | collected 2017-08-15
AAAAGCTACTTAAGCTTCCTAAACCCATTGTTTTTACTAACGGAGTTTTTGATATCTTACATAGAGGGCATGTCAGTTATCTAGCTCAGGCAAGAAGTCTTGGTGCTAGTCTAGTTGTTGGGGTGAACGCTGATAGCTCAGTAAGACTTCTGGGTAAAGGTGATGATCGTCCGCTTAATCAAGAGGCAGATCGCATGGCTTTGTTGGCCTCATTAGAGTCAGTTGATTTGGTCGTTTTATTCTCTGAAAAAACTCCGGTTGAATTAATCGCAAAAGTAAAGCCTGATATTTATGTCAAAGGTGGTGACTACGAAATTGATCAACTGGCTGAGACTGCTTTGGTTAAGTCATGGGGAGGGCAAGCTTATGCCATTCCATTTATTCATGATCGATCAACGACTGCGCTCTTGAATAAGATTAGATCCTGAATTACTTGGAGCTAATAATTGAATTGGACTTTCATTATTTAAAGATTCACTCACTGTTTCAGGTTTTGATTCAAACCAAGAGCTAATAATTTGTTGCCCGATGATGGGTTTATAAATAATCAAAATACTCAGTTCAAGAGCAATGGCTGCAAAAACCGCCATGGCAATGATTAATTTTTTATTGGGTTTGTTTTTATTCATTTAGAAAATCCAATTTCTTTCCAAGCCAACAAGCCCTTGAGAACCAAGTCTGGCTCATGTAAAACGGTGACTTCTAAACATGTTTGAAGATGTTCATTTAAAAGAGGTGCATTGCCACCCGAAGAAACACAAGCTTCAATATTTAAATTATGATTCAAGGCATATTGACGCCCCATTGAAATAGCGCCGAGCTGACTTGCCAAAATTCCTTGTGCCATGCCATGTTCTGTTGTTAGTCCCGGTTCAATCAAAGGGATATTTATTTCGCTCTCGGTAATCATGGGTAAATTAGCCGTATTGCTTGCCAAACTATCAGCCATTAAATGGAATCCTGGAGTAATCCAGCCCCCTATGTGACGCCCTTCAATTAAAAAATCAATGGTGGTTGCAGTGCCCGAACCAATCACCATGAGATTTTTATGGGGTAACAAGTTGGCAGCGCCCAATAACATTGCTCTACGATCCGATCCTAATTGGCTGGGATCGCTATATAGACTAGGTAGGTGTATTAAACCGGAGTTGCCTAAAATTCTTTGGCATTGAAGTTTGGGTAAGGTTTTAAGAACGGCTGATAACAACAAACCAGTTTGATTTTCTTCAACAACACTTGAATAAATCAGCTGATGTATGTCTTTAAATTCAGGTAAAGACAGCAGTTCTGGAAAGTCTTTCAAGTTGCTATGACCTTGTTGTTTGAATGCTGTATTTAATCCTGAGCCTGGATGAATGGCCCATTTGAGGCGCGTGTTTCCTACATCAATCAGAAGCAAGTTCATGTTAATTTCCTTAAGGAAACATCGCCACTCACAATTTTTTGTATTTGACCATTGGATTCAAGAAGTAGGTATCCCAATTCATCAACACCTCGCTCAATGCCTTCATGAAGCATTTTTTTATCTTGGTAAATGCTACACAATTGATTTTTGAATAAATCCCATTTGTTCCATTCTTCTTTGAATGAGTTAAATGATTCGCGCTCAAACTTTTGGATGACCTCTGCTAATTCTTTCAGTATGGCTAACCATAAAACATCAGCATCAATAGGAACGCTGCCACCAAGTTGATCAAGCCCAGCAATTTCTTGGTCTAAGCCATTTTTAATAGCATCAAATGATCTTAAGTTAACGCCAATGCCAATCACAATCCAAGTGGGTTGATCCGCATTAGTTTGTCCGCCTTCAATTAGAAGACCGGCTAATTTTTTTTGATGGAGCAACACATCATTGGGCCATTTCAGACCTAAGCCCATCGTTTCTAATTGATGCTCAGTGATGTTTGTCGCAGATGAAATTCCTTTAATCACGGCAAGACCGCAAGCAAGACTTAGACCTGAAAGTTGAGCAATTGATTTACTAAATGGATAGGCTGCTGAGAAAGTAAGCGCTTGGTTGTCTTGGCTCACCCAGGTTCTACCCATGCGACCTCGACCAGCAGTTTGTTTCAATGCCTTTCTGGCTACGGGTTCCCATAATTGACCTTCGCGCCAACGTTTGAGTAAATCCTCATTCGTTGAGCCACTTTCTTCAACCCGTTCTAAGATCCAATTAATCGTCATGGGCATATTGTAGGTACTATGTGCATATGTCTGAAAATTTTCAACGACCTCAGCGTCTGAACTGGCCTGATTTACCAATGCCAACCGCCCGGATGGCTTGTGTTGCTTATGTTTTGCTGATTATCTATGCCAGTATCTTCCCTTTTAACTTCAATGCTAGCGTCGGTGCCTTGTTTTTAGATTGGGTTTTTGCACCCATTCCAAAGTACATCACCTCATTTGACATTTTTACCAATATTTTGGGTTATTTAGCCTTGGGGTTCTTAGCGGTATTTGCCGCGTATCCTCGTTTGAAGGGTCATCAAGCTCTATTGTTTGCCATTCTATTGGGAGGGCTCTTATCAGCCGGATTAGAGTCCTTGCAAACATGGTTAAGCACTCGCATTCCTAGTAATGTTGATTGGTTGGCCAATACTTCGGGCGTCATGATTGGAGCATTATTGGCGATTTCATTAGATCCTAGATGGTTGTCTGGTAGTGCTTTTCATAGAAAGAGAATTGAGTGGTTTGGTTTGCGATCGAGTGGAATTTTGCTTGCGCTGGCATTTCCCTGGGCGCAGATTTATCCGCAATCCGCTTGGTTGGCGATGGGAAGCTTAATTAGTGACCGATCAATTCTTTGGACCAGTACCTTTAACTTTGCCACCATCGAAATTGCAACCACTATGGCTGCCTGGATTTTTTCAGGAGCATGCATCGCATTAGCCATGCGTGATGGAGCCCCTAAAATCAGATTAGTCATGGGGGTGTTGTTAAGCGCCGTGATGATTAAAGGGCTTTTCTCAGGCATGCAATTTGGCGTGGAAAAGAGTTTTTCTTGGTTAACTCAGCCCGCACTTTGGGGAATGATTTTTTCAAGCATTTTATTAATTAGCGCGCTACAAGTCAGAAGAGGATGGCTTTATTTAATTGCAATCTTTAGTTTGTCTGCAATGTTATTTTTGGTAAATTTCTTTCCGCAAAATCCTTACTACTTGGTCACCATTCAAGAATGGCGACAGGGGCGTTTGATTCATTTCAATCATTTGATGCTGTGGCTTGCTTGGATTTGGCCCATTGCGGCGACTTTATCTTTGATCAAAGGCCTAAAAGCCAAGTCATCTATATAATTTTCAATATGAGTTATTTCAAATACCACTTATTCTTTTGTTTAAACCAAAGAGAAAACGGCGATGATTGCTGTGCTCAGCACAATGCAAAAGCCTTGTTTGAGCACGCAAAAATCCGTTGCAAAGAGCTTGGCTTGGCAGGTTCTGGCAAAGTTAGGGTTAATAAAGCTGGTTGCTTGGATCGTTGTGCACATGGCCCTGTGATGGTGGTTTATCCAGAGGGTATTTGGTATACCGCTGTGGATCAAAGCGACATTGATGAAATCATTGAGAGCCACTTTCAAAAAGGCCAAGTAGTTGATCGTTTAAGGATTGAGTAAGTGAGCCGTACACTCAAAATTCATTTGCAAGGACCCGTTGGCTTGATTGAAGCCTCTTTGGATTTGCCGGATGGCGTAAAGCACGCGCCCGAGAGTTTTAAGCCTAGAGGGATTGCCTTGGTGGCTCATCCGCATCCATTGCTGGGTGGCACCATGGATAACAAGGTGGCGCAAACTTTGGCAAGAACCTTTGCGCAACTTAATTACATTACAGTGCGTCCAAATTTCAGAGGTGTGGGTGCCACTGAAGGTGTGCATGATGATGGCAAGGGTGAAGCACAAGATTTATTGGCTGTCATTGCTTGGATGCGAGACCCATTCAATTGGCAAGGCATTCCAGAGTTAGAGGGGCATGCCTGGCCGCACATGGTGGGTGAACTACCTTTGGCCATGGCTGGATTTTCTTTTGGAAGTTATGTCAGCAGTTATGTGGTGAAACATTTAGAAGAAATGCATACGCCACCTGAGAGGTTAATTATGGTCGGCTCAGCGACTGGTAAGTGGGATGTGGCTCCCGTGCCTAAAGATACCATTGTGATTCATGGTGAAGTGGATGATGTGATTCCACTCTCAAGTGTTCTTGATTGGGCTAGACCTCAGGAGTTAACTGTTCAAGTGATTCCAGGGGCGGATCACTTTTTCCACCGAAAGTTGCATTGCATTCGTGATTTAATTCTTCGAGCTTGGCATGGTCAAGTGGAACCAGGGATTCAAAATTGAAAGATATTCCAGTTGAAGAATCTTTGATTCAATACCCTTGTCACTTCCCAATCAAAGTGATGGGTAAGTTTGTGGATGGCTATCAAGCAGCCATTGAGAAAGTTGTTTTACAGTTTGACCCCGATTTTGATGTTCAGACGATTGAGCGCAGACCTTCAAAGAATGGAAACTACTTAGGTTTGACTGTGACTGTTCGTGTCACCAGTCGAGAGCAATTGGATGAGCTTTATCGAACTTTATCTACTCATCCCATGGTCAGCGTAGTTTTATAAATGACCCCCTTGATTAGACACTTGGGTTTGCAGGATTATTTGCCGACATATGAGGCAATGAAATCTTTTACAGAATCTCGAACCAGCACTACCCCTGACGAAATTTGGATATTGCAACATCCACCCACCTATACCTTAGGGCAGGCGGGTGATCGTGCTCATTTATTGAATGCAACCACTAAGATTCCATTGGTTTCTGTGAATCGAGGCGGCCAAATCACATACCATGGGCCAGGCCAAGTGGTGGTTTATTTATTATTGGATTTGAAACGCAGGCATTTATTTGTTCGAGAGCTAGTGCATAAAATTGAGCAGGCTATTATTGATACATTGGCCGACTCAGGTATCGCAGGCACCAGAAAATCAGGGGCGCCGGGTATTTATTTATCCAGTTCAACCCAGGTTCCTGAAAATTTGGTTGGGGCAAAAATTGCGGCTTTGGGCCTTAAAGTGACTAAACAATGTTGTTATCATGGCTTAGCGCTCAATGTTGATATGGACTTAAAGCCTTTTGAAGCCATCAACCCCTGTGGTTATGCGGGTTTAAAGACGGTTGATATGAAAAGTCTTGGGGTGAGCGACAATATCAATATTGTGGAAAAAAATATTTTGAGCCATTTATCTCAACAACTAGAGGTGCGGTCATGACCAAGGCCTACGATCCAAGTCAAAAACAAAAATCAGCGGATAAAACATCCCGTATTCCAATCAAGATTGTGCCCATTGAAGAGGTCTTGAAAAAGCCTGATTGGATTCGAGTCAAGGCAGCATCTGGGAATTCTCGTTTTCACGAAATTAAAAAAATTCTTCGCGAGAACCAGTTGGTCACTGTATGCGAAGAGGCGAGCTGCCCAAACATTGGGGAATGTTTTGGTAAAGGCACCGCCACATTCATGATCATGGGTGATAAATGTACCCGCCGTTGCCCGTTTTGCGATGTGGGCCATGGCAGACCTGATCCATTAGATACCGAAGAGCCCTTGAATTTAGCCAAAACAATTGCGGCTCTTAAATTGTCTTATGTGGTGATTACGAGTGTGGATCGCGATGATTTAAGAGATGGGGGCGCGCAACATTTTGTTGATTGCATTACTAAAACCAATGAGCTATCTCCCCAAACACGGATTGAAGTATTGGTGCCTGACTTTAGGGGGCGCTTGGAAAAAGCCTTGGATATTTTTGCCAAGGGGTTGCCTCATGTCATGAATCATAATTTAGAAACCGTGCCTCGTTTGTATAAAGAAGCAAGGCCTGGGTCGGATTACATGCATTCTCTAAAGCTTTTGAAAGATTTTAAAAAGATGTATCCCCATGTTTCAACTAAGAGTGGCTTGATGGTTGGGTTGGGTGAAACAGACGAGGAGATATTAGAGGTCATGAAAGACATGCGTGCGCATGACATCGATATGCTCACAATTGGCCAATATCTTGCACCCTCAGGGCATCATTTGCCAGTAAGACGTTATGTGCATCCTGATACTTTTGCCATGTTTGAGAAAGAAGCTTATGCCATGGGCTTTACGCATGCTGCTGTGGGTGCCATGGTTCGATCAAGCTATCACGCTGATGAACAAGCACATAAAGCTGGGGTTGTTTAAGCTTTCTCAGCCAACAACTTCTCAAGTAAGGTGTGAAAGTCATTCCAATTGGGTTCACCTACGTAACGCTTCACAATTTTTCCTTGTTTATTAATGACCAAGGTGGTGGGTGTTAATTGAATCTTGCCAAATGATTTGGCAGCGCTGCCGTCAGAATCCATCGCCACCATAAATGGCAACTTTCTGGTTTCTGCAAAGTTGACCACATACATGGGGGGATCATAAGACATGGCTAGAGCAATGAACTCTAAACCTTGTGGCTTAAATTTCTCATAAGTACTCACCAGCTGAGGCATTTCTTTCACACAAGTCACGCAACTGGTGGCCCAAAAATTAATGACTGTTACTTTGCCTGCAATATCTGTTTGAGTAATAGTTTTTCCAGATATTTCAGATACTTTGAAATTGGGTGTGGCTTGCAGTGTGTCGGAAGAACAAGCACTGAATAAAAGCAGTGAAGAGCTAAGCAAGGTTAGGGCGAAAAGTTTGATTTTCATAAATCCGCATGAGTTGTGGTGAGTGGGCATAATCTCATTTTATGCAAATTAAACAAATTATGTTTTCCAAAATAACCATATTCTTTGCAATGATTCTGAGTGCATTGCTCAGCGCTTGCTCACCAGCACTCGATTGGAGGACTGTTCGAGCAGACGATTTGTTATACGAAGCACTTTATCCTGGCAAACCCAGTCGTGCTGAAAAAACTATTTTGTTTGATGGTCAGAAAATTACCATGACGATTGAGGCTTCAAAAGCTGGAGATGCGCTTTATGCCGTGAGTGTTATCAGTATTTCTAAAGAATTAGCAAAACAAGTCGATGTCAAAACTTTGGTAGATTATCTGCAAACAGGCATGCTCAGTAATTTAAAAGAAGCCGAAAAACCCATCGAAGCCAATACAAGTATCAAAACAGCTGGCCAGCCCAGTTATGAACTGCCTGCTAAAGAATGGATCATTCAGGGATTGGGGCCTGATCAAAAAAGGCGTTTATTGAGATTTCGCGTGGTTCAACGCCAATTGACTGATGGACAAGTACAAATTTATCAACAAAGTGTTTTGCAGGCTGTTAAAGACAATACATCGATCGATAAGCTCATTCGCTCGGATGAGCATGAAATGTTTTTTACTGGCTTTAAGCCTTACTAAGAGTCTTAAGCAATGATGCCAACACAACCTGTGCTACCAATGAGGGGAGCCCTGGCACTTCAAGTGTTTGCCTGCTTTGCATTTGGATATGTGTTGTCTTATGCTTTTCGTTCGGTGAATGCTGTGATTGCGCCAGATTTGATGGCCGATTTGAGTATTACCAATGCGCAATTGGGCTTGTTATCAGCGGCGTACTTCATTGGCTTTTCAGCCATGCAAATTCCTTTGGGGATTGCACTAGATAAATTTGGCGTTAGAAAAACAGAAAGTGTTTTGTTATTAATTGCGCTATTGGGTGCAGTGATTTTTGCGCTTTCAGATAGTTTGATTGGTTTGACGATTGGACGCATGTGCATTGGTGTAGGCGTTTCTGCTTGTTTGATGGCCGCTTTTACGGCTTATCGTCGATGGTTTGCTGTTGAGCAACAAGGCCAATTGGCTTCAGCCATGTTGGTCTTTGGTACGGTTGGGGCGTTAATGACGACGGTGCCGGTGCAGTGGTCTTTGCCACATATTGGATGGCGCGGTATTTTTTGGGTGATGGCAGTTTTAGTATTGATTGGTTTTATTGCCATACGATTTGGCATTCCAAGGTTTGATGATCACCCGCAATCCAATCATTCTGACCCAAGTCAATCACAAGAGAGTTTTGGATTAAAAAATATTATCTTGCACCCATTTTTTATTCGGATGCTTCCGATTGGGGTGGTTAATCATGGTGGCTTTTTAGCTTTACAGACTTTATGGATTGGTCCTTGGATGATGGAGGTGTTGGGCTACTCTTCATTAGAAAGTGCACAGATATTATTTTTGTTCAATGGAGTCATGCTTTTGGGCTATGCATTCAATGCATGGTTTATTCCAAGGGCCAATAGTCGTGGGTATCACACCTTAAGATACATCACTTGGTTATTAGGTATTGGCTTGATAGCGCAATTGATTGCCATCATATGGCAGATTCAGTTGAGTTGGATTTGGTGGATTCTTTTGGCAATTACAGCGACAGGCCACATCTTGGGGCAGAGTACTGTGATCACGGTTTTCCCTGCACGTAATGCTGGTATTGCGAGTACCAGTTACAACTTATTAATATTTGTGGGTGCGTTTATTTTTCAGTGGGCGATTGGTTGGGGTGTTGATTTGGCCACTTCATGGGGCGCTCATAAACCGGAGGCATTTCGGCAGGTGTTTTTAATCTTTTTAGTTTTACAAACTTTTTCTTACGCTTGGTTTTTGTTTTACCCCAAACCTTTAAAGCATCATTTGTAAATCAGTAAAAGCAAATCTTACTTATTTGCTTTTACTCTCAAGAGCGCTGACCTTTGCTTCAAGAGCTTCTAACTTGGCACGTGTTTTTGCTAGGACTTGAGTTTGAAGATCAAATTCCTCGCGAGTGACTAAATCCAGTTTCTGAAAACCTTGGGTCATCAAGCTGCGAACATTTTTTTCAACATCTTTAGCGGGAGATTGGCGAATAGCATCCCCGACTTTGTTTTGCATGTCGTTTGCAATGGTTTGCATTTTTTGCATGATGTCTTGAGGCTTCATAGCGACTCCGAAATTTCTTGAATACTGACTTTTTACCAAATTAATCCAAACGGCGCGCACCAATTGAGTGCATTTTTTTGGTGCATGATGGCATTCCAAAAATGGTGCATCACCCCTATTAATACCAGAAACCAGAAAATTAAATCAAATAAGTAATTGATTTAAATGAATTAATTAAAACTGGCACACCTTTTGCTTAATTTAACTGCAAGGAATTTCCCTTGGTTTGTTTATTAGGAGTGCAACATATGAAAACTTACTTAACTCTCTCAGCAATCGCACTAGCAACTGCTGCAACATTATCTTCTGGCGCTGTGCTTGCTCAAGCTGCAGCTCCTGCAACCCCAGAGTTTGCCGTAACAGGAAACTTTGGTATCACCAGTGACTACCGTTTCCGTGGTTTGTCACAAAATAATCTAGACCCAGCTGTACAAGGCGGTTTTGATGTTGCCCACAGCTCAGGTTTGTACATCGGCACATGGGGATCAAATGTTTCTCAATGGGCAGCAAGCACCACTGGTTCTCTAGAAATTGATTTATATGGTGGCTACAAAATGACTGTTGGTGAGATTGGTGTTGATATCGGGGCTATTGCTTACAAATACCCAAGTTCACTTCAAAGTAATAGATCAAATACTGAAGAAGTATATGTTGGGTTTAGTTATGGCCCAGCAGTATTTAAAACATCTTATGTAACCAGCAAAAATTACTTTGCATCTGTAGACTCAAATAAGAGTGCTAAAGGTACTGTTTACTATGATTTAACGCTTAGCCAAGAGGTCATGCCTAAGCTAGTTGCCTCAGCGCATGCTGGTTATACAAAATATAAAGAATCAGCAAGAGCTAGTGAGGCGGGCGATTTCTCATATGCAGACTACAGTGTTGGATTGGCGTACGACTTAAATGGTTATGTTCTCGGCGTTAAGTATTTCTTTAATGATTTAAAAACTGATACGAAAGCTTACACAAACGCATCCGGTGCATCCTCTGGATCTGGCCCAAGTAATGTTGGTAAAGACGGCTTCGCAGTATCTTTAACCAAAGCTTTCTAACCCAGCGATCTCACGGAGAAACTTATGAAATTAATCACGGCAATTATCAAGCCCTTCAAGCTTGACGAAGTACGTGAGGCGCTATCAGAAGTAGGCGTCTCAGGTATTACCGTTACTGAAGTTAAAGGCTTTGGACGACAAAAGGGCCACACCGAGTTGTATCGCGGTGCTGAGTACGTTGTTGATTTTTTACCTAAGGTAAAAATTGAAGCGGCTGTGGATGATGGCATCGTAGAACGTGCTATCGAAGCAATCGAGAAATCAGCAAAGACCGGCAAGATTGGTGATGGCAAGATTTTTGTGTCACCAATTGAACAAGTTATCCGCATTCGTACCGGTGAAACCGGTCAGTCTGCTCTTTAAGCGAGGAATCAAAATGACACATTGGATGAAACGTCTACTCGCAGCTTGTGCAACAGCCCTGACATTGGGTTCAGTATCCATGGCCGTTTCTTCACCAGCCTATGCTGCTGAAGAAGCTAAGCCAGCGGTGACTGCTCCTGCTGCAGCTGCTGCCAGCGCTGCTCCTGCTGCTCCGGCAGCCCCAGCCCCTGTTGCTAACAAAGGTGA
>JACCDI011166329.1_pt1 | contig 10520 bp, 8 predicted proteins | sample 7442791 | NCBI WGS metagenome assembly JACCDI01 (sample SAMN15323434, study PRJNA562643) | freshwater metagenome | isolation source: river surface water | place: USA:Blue River Watershed | collected 2017-08-15
AATATTGCTAAACCGCCTGCAGCTTTTACTTCAGGACTTAATTTAATATCCGTTCCACGACCAGCCATATTCGTTGCAATGGTAACTGCTCCTGTTAATCCAGCCTCTGCAACTACCTGTGCTTCACGCGCATGTTGTTTCGCGTTCAATACATTATGTGGAATGTTTTTTTGACGAAGCATTCTTGATAATAATTCGCTCACTTCAACACTTGTGGTTCCCACCAAACATGGTCTGCCTTTATCTCTTAACGCTTCGATTGCTTCTATGACTGCACCAAACTTTTCACGCTTTGTTTTAAATACCATATCCTGCTCATCAATTCTTACTGCAGGAATATTGGTTGGTATAGAGACCACATCTAATTTATAAATACTCCAAAATTCTGCTGCTTCTGTTTCAGCTGTACCAGTCATACCACCTAACTTATGGTACATTCTAAAAAAGTTTTGCAAAGTGATGGTTGCATAAGTTTGTGTAGCAGCTTCAATTTTTACATTTTCTTTTGCTTCAATCGCTTGGTGTAAACCATCGGAATATCGGCGACCTTCCATGATACGACCAGTTTGCTCATCAACAATTTTTACTTGACCATCGATCACCACATACTCAACATCCTTATCAAATAGAGTATATGATTTCAATAATTGATTCACAGTATGAATACGATCGGCCTTAACACTATAGTCAGTAATAATAACTTCCTTTTGTTGTAATTTTTCGTCGGCACTTAAAGCGGCATTGGTATCAATTGAATTTAATATTACACTGATATCAGGGAGTAAGAAAAAGTTAGGGTCTTCGCCTGCACCTGTAATTAAATGCAAACCTTTTTCAGTTAATTCAACTGAATTATTTTTTTCGTCAATGTGAAAATATAATTCCGCATCCACGTGATGCATTTCTCTTTGTTGATCCGCTAAATAAAAGTTTTCCGCTTTCTGCATTTTAACCCTAACACCTGGCTCACTTAAATACTTAATTAAGGCGCCGCTTTTTGGCAAACCTCTAAAAGCACGATATAGTGCTAAACCTCCGTCTTTCGGATCATCATTGCCTTCGCTCAATTTTTTCTTTGCTTCAATTAATGACTGACTCACTACTTTTTTTTGCGCTTCCACCAATTTTTCAATTCTTGGTTTTAATTCAAAAAATTGTTGCTCTCCAGTTTGATGTCCAATAGGACCGGATATAATTAAGGGCGTACGTGCATCGTCGATTAATACACTATCCACCTCATCCACCATCGCATAATGGTGCTTGCGTTGTACCATTTCCTCAGGAGAGTGCACCATATTGTCTCTCAAATAATCGAAACCAAACTCATTATTGGTTCCATAAGTTATGTCCGCTAAATAAGCATTGCGACGGTCGTCAGAATTTGGCTGATGCTTATCAATACAATCAACCGTTAAACCCAACCATTCAAACAAAGTGCCATTCCACTCACTATCTCTTTTTGCTAAATAATCATTCACCGTTACGATATGCACCCCTTCACCAGCCAATGCGTTCAAATAGGCAGGCAAAGTAGATACTAAAGTTTTACCTTCTCCGGTTGACATTTCGGCAATCTTACCTTCATGCAATACGATACCTCCAATCAACTGAACATCATAATGTACCATATTCCAAGTAACCGGCGTACCTGCTGCTTTCCAAGTGGTTTGAAATACGGACTGATCTCCTTTAATTTCTACATATTCTTTTTTTACCGATAAATCACGGTCTAATTGAGTAGCACTTGATACTAATTCCTCATTATCTGTAAAACGTCGAGCTGCTTCCTTTACCACAGCAAATGCCTCTGGCAAAATTTCCCAAAGCACTTTTTCGATAGCTGCGTCACGATCCTTTTTGATTTTATCTATGTTTTCATATATGGCATCTCTTCCCATTAACTCGCTCATTGGTAAAGCCTCCGCCTTTTCCTGTTCAGCTGCGATTATGGCATCCATTTCACTAATATGTGACTTAATTCTAGCCTTTAACTCGGGCGTTTTAGCTCTTAACTGATCGTTTGTCAATGCTTTATAGCCTTCAAAATGGCCATTAATTACAGCTACTAAATGCTGTATCTTTTTTACGTCTTTCTCACTTTTTGAACCTCCAAAAAGCTTACTTATAATTTGCAACATATGCCTTGTAAATAAATGTGTTAATATCCCTATGTCAATATGCGTGCCAAACTCATTTTTGGCGGCTATATGAAGGGGTTCAAAGGTAAGGATTTGACCTCAGTTAGCCATTTTATAGGCTTCCCAATATAAAAATTAACTTGAATAGTCCGAAAAGTGGAAAATGGACAAAAAATTGATACCTTTGCTCGCCCAAAAGAAAGGAAAATATAAAGCTATGGCAGGTCAATTAAAAGAAGTTAGAAATAGGATAAAAAGTACTCAAAGTACACAGCAAATTACAAAAGCCATGAAAATGGTGAGTGCGGCTAAATTACGTCGCGCGCAGGATGCTATTACGCAAATGAGACCTTACGCCCGCAAATTGCAGGACATGTTAAGTAATATCATTGGAAGTTTGGAGGGAGATATGAATTTAGCGTTGGCTGAAACTAGACCCGTGAATAATGTATTGTTGATTGTAATTACATCTGACCGTGGTTTGTGTGGTGGATATAACGCAAATGTGGTGAAGTTGGCGAAAGCAACAATAGCTGAAAAATACCCTACACAAAAAATAACTATCTGGAATATTGGTAAAAAAGGATTTGAAAGTTTATCAAAGTCAGGCTTTAATACCAATGCTGATTTTAAAGATATTTTCTTGAATTTGACTTTTAGTAATGTGCAAACAGCTGCAAAAGCGGCGATGGATGCCTTTGCTAATAAAGAATTTGATGCGATTGAAATTATTTATAGCGAATTTAAAAACGCTGCTACGCAAGAATTTAAAGCGGAAGCATTTTTGCCAATTCCAAAAATTGCAAAAAAAGCAAATCAAAAGAAAACTGATTTCATTTTTGAGCCACAAAAAGAAACATTGGTTGCTGAATTGATGCCTAAAATTTTAAATACGCAATTATTCAAAGCTGTGTTAGACGCCAACGCGAGTGAGCATGGAGCAAGAATGACTGCTATGGATAAGGCTTCTGAAAATGCAAACGAATTATTAAAATCATTGAAAATATCTTACAACCGCGCAAGACAAGCTGCTATTACAACCGAATTAACGGAAATTGTAAGTGGTGCTGCTGCTTTAAACGGATAAGAACTACCCTATTATGGAAATTAGTGAAATCATACCTCATATTGAAGCGTTAATTTTTGCAAGCGATAAAGCTTTAAATGCGAACGACATTACTGAATTAATTAATAACGCCTTCGGCTTTTTAGAAGAACGTATTACTTTGGATCAAGTAGAAAGTGCCTTGAATGGAATTCAAGAAAAGTATGCTACCGAGTTTTACCCCTTTGAATTAAAGCAAAGTGGCGGTGGATGGCAATTTTTAACCAAGCCAACATTTCACTCAACCATTGCACAATTAAACGGCGATAAGTTTTTAAAGCGTTTATCAAATGCAGCTTTAGAGTCATTAGCTATTATTGCTTACAAGCAACCTATTACAAAGGGTGAGGTGGAAGCAATCAGAGGCGTAAATAGCGATTACTCTATTCAAAAATTATTGGAGAAGGAATTAATTGCCATAAGCGGACGTAACGAATTATTGCCAGGAAAACCATTGGTTTACTCAACATCAAAAACATTTATGGATTATTTTGGTATCAACTCAACTGAGGACTTGCCAAAAATCAAGGAAGTGTTGGCCGATCAAATTGTGGAAGCTACTGTTATAAAGCCTGAGGACTTCACTGATAATAATGTTTACGAACAAGTTTCAGAGGAGGCTAACGAGGAGCGTTCCGAGGAAGAAACGCCGAATTTACCTGAAGAAGACGCGACCGCGTCTGATGTTGAAGGAGACTTAAATGAAGCGGAATCAGGCGAAGCAGCATCTAGTCCTGAAAGTCCAATCGAATAACACATATTAGTATTCTAGTTCCCCTTTTTTTTCTAAAATTATATTGTTGATATAATAACAGAACCTAGTTCTAATTGTATCTTCGTGGAATGAATTCAAGCTTATCCTACGATCAATTAAAGACGGCTGCAAACGAATATGGAACTCCTTTGTATGTTTACCATGCAGAAAAAATTGTAAGCCAATATCAAAATTTATTATCGAGTTTTTCTAGTCAGCATTCACGATTTTTTTACGCATGTAAAGCGCTCACCAATATACATATACTAGACGTTGTAAAACGAGCTGGTTGCAATGTGGATTGTAGTTCAATCAATGAGGCAAAATTAGCATTACATGTAGGCTTTGCTCCTGAAAATATTTTATACACAAGTAACAGTGTAAGTTTCGACGAAATTTGCGAAGCAGTGAATTTAGGTATTCATGTAAACATTGATAGTCTTTCTAATTTAGAAAAATTTGGAGCGAAATATGGCGCAACATATCCTATTGGTGTTCGCGTTCGTCCAAATATAATGGCGGGTGGTAATTTAAAAATATCAACTGGTCATGATAAAAGCAAGTTTGGAATACCAGTAACACAGTTGGATGAATTAAAAGCCATTCAAGTAAAGTACAATATTAATATTGCCACACTACATATTCACACAGGAAGTGAAATCAAGGACGTTGCTGTATTTATAAAATCAGCCGACGTATTTGATGCCCTATTGGCTCATTTCCCAACTGTCAATGTGTTGGATTTTGGAGGTGGATTTAAAGTACCTTACCAACCAGGTGAGAAAGGAACTGATATTTCATTGTTAGGAGCAGAAGTAAATAAAGCTATTGCTCATTTATCTGAAAAATATGGCCGACCATTAACCGCTTGGTTTGAACCAGGAAAATATATCGTAAGTGAAAGTGGTTATTTTATAGCACAAGTTAATGTATTAAAAAAGTCAGGTGATATTGAGTTTGCAGGCATTAATACTGGATTAAATCATTTGATTAGGCCCATGTTTTATGATGCATACCATTATATTGACAATATCAGTAATCCCAATGGTGTTAAAAAACCTTATGCAGTAGTAGGCAATATTTGTGAAACAGATACTTTTGCATGGGACCGTGAAATACCTTTAATTAAGGAAGGAGATTTTTTAGTTTTTTATAATGCCGGTGCGTATGGTTATGAAATGTCGAGCAACTATAATGCAAGGTTCAAGCCTGCGCAAGTATTATTTGAAAATGGAACTCCTAAATTAATTAGTCGTCGTGATGACTTTGAAGACTTACTTTTGCTTCAAACGCCGTTAAATAAATAATCATGATTGAGATTCAACATATCAGTAAAAAGTTTGATGACAGAATTGTGTTAGCCGATATTTCTGCCACATTCAAACCTGGTATGTGCAACTTAATCATTGGAGCAAGTGGTAGTGGGAAAACAGTATTAACCAAGTGTATTGTTGATTTAATTCAATCGGATAAAGGGCATATTTTTTTTGATGGTGTTGAGCTTTATGGAATGAGCAAGGAGGAAAGAAAAGAATTGAGAAATAATATAGGCATGTTATTTCAAGGCAATGCCTTATTCGATTCAATGACGGTTTTAGAAAATGTAAGGTTCCCTTTGGATATGTTTACCGAATTTTCAGAAGCTGAAAAACTTGAAAAAGTAAATAAAATATTGGCTAGGGTAAATTTAGAAGGCGTAAATGATAAATTTCCTGCGGAAATTAGCGGAGGAATGAAAAAAAGAGTCGGTATTGCGCGTGCCTTAATATTAAATCCAAAATATCTGTTTTGTGATGAACCAAATTCAGGTCTAGATCCACAAACATCCATGGTGATTGATAAATTAATACATGAACTAACCATTGAAAATAATATTACCACTATTGTCGTAACGCATGATATGAATAGTGTAATGGAAATTGGTGATTACATTTTATACTTACATCAGGGACAAAAGGAGTGGGAAGGCAGTAAGAAAGATATTATTTACTGCAAAAATGATTTACTCAATAATTTCATTTTTGCTTCTGAATTTTTGCAAGATGCAAAAACACAAAGAATGCTAGAGGACAAAATAAATTAAAAACCATAAAACTAAAATATATGAAAAAGGCTTTACTTGGAATAATGGGATTGTTAAGCATTTTGCTTTCAACTGCCGCAGGCGCTCAAACGCAACCATCCAACCCTGCTCCAGCCGCGTCAACGGTGGACCCAAACGCACCATATATAATTGATAAGCGTATGCCCACTTTCAGTATGACAACCATTGACGGAAAAGAAATTAGCAATAAGGACTTACCGACTAAATATAAATACACCTGTATTATCATTTTTAGTCCTGACTGTTCACATTGCGAGCATGCTGGTGATGAATTTAATAAAAACGCAGAAAAATTCAAAAACGTATTATTTATATGGGACAGCTACCGTGATATGGATTTAATTAAAAAATTTGCAGCAAAATATAACTTAGCTGGAAAGCCAAATGTAGTTATTGGTCGTGATGGCGGATTTACCATTCCATCCTTTTTTAGACCAAGAATGACCCCATTTGTTGCCTTATATGATAAGGGGACCTTTGTTAAGGTTTGGGAGCAGGGCGTAGAACCAGATGAATTAATTAAAATAACAAAAGGCCATTAAGGAAATCCTTAACTTTGCCCCGTAAAAAAACACCTTTATTTAAAAAATACATAGATATGAAAATTACAGTAGTTGGAGCAGGTGCAGTAGGCGCAACATGTGCTGACAATATCGCTCGAAAGGAATTGGCTAGTGAACTAGTTTTATTAGACATTAAAGAAGGATTTGCCGAAGGTAAGGCACAAGATATGATGCAGACAGCTGCATTATTAGGCTTTGACACCCGCATTTCTGGTAGTACAAATGACTACACAAAAACTGCCAATTCAGATGTTGTTGTGATCACTTCAGGTCTACCTCGTAAACCAGGTATGACTCGTGAAGAGTTAATTGGTACAAACGCAGGAATCGTAAAAGGTGTTTGTGAAAACATTTTAAAGCATTCTCCAAATGCAATCATTATTGTAATTAGTAATCCAATGGATACAATGACTTACTTAGCATTGCAATCAACTGGTTTACCTAAGCATAGAATTATTGGAATGGGTGGTACTTTAGATAGTGCTCGTTTCAAATATCAATTAAGCACTACTTTAAACTGTAGCCCAGCGGATTTAAACGCTTTGGTTGTTGGTGGTCATGGCGATACAACAATGATCCCATTAATTAAGCATGCAACTTGGAACAGCATCCCAGTAACTAAATTCTTAAGTGAGGAGCAACAACAAACAATCATCAACGATACCATGGTTGGTGGTGCTACCTTAACAAAATTATTAGGCACATCAGCTTGGTATGCACCAGGTGCTGCTGGAGCAGCTTTAGTTGAAAGCATTGTACGTGATGAGAAAAAATTATTTACTTGTTGCGTAAGTTTAAATGGCGAATATGGTCAAAACGATATTTGTTTAGGCGTACCAGTAGTGATTGGCAAAAATGGATGGGAAAAAATTGTTGAAATGGATTTATCTGCCGATGAACAAGCAGCATTCAACAAAAGTGCCGATGCAGTAAGAAACATGAACGATGTATTGAAGACATTATAATTCAAATTCGTTAAAAAGGGTAAGCACCACAAGTGCATTAAATAAAGCCTCGCAATAGCGGGGCTTTATCATGTTTTGCTAAATAAAATTGGATACAGTTTCTGTATTTAACTTATCAATATAAAACTCCTTAACCCTTTGATCGAATTCCGAATTTTTTCGAAGAATTAGTTGATTTTCGATCTTAAAATAAATTTGATATTTTGAATTAATCGAATTAATAACATCACTTCTTGTTCTTTTTTGCATATTAATTGATTTATTGGAAATCCCCAGAATATAATTTACTTCATCAATTGTAGTAAGCCTATTGTTTATGTTAATATTTTTAATTAACAACCTCAATAATGACTTCTCTGTCTCTGTAAAAATATCGGATGTTGCAACAGGTTTTTCGAAATCAAGTGGCTGAATATTTTTCTTTTTCTTAACAAATTTTTTAAAAAAATAAATTATCAAAACAAATAAAACAGAAACATAACCAACAATTGTAAAAACATTAGAAAATTCGAATTCATTGTTATTTGATTCATAAATTTTAATATTGGTTTTACTAATTTTTGAGGGCTCTAATTTTATTGAATCTAGCATTTTTGAATTTCTCTTCGTATAGTAGACATAAGGATGTATGAACCAAAATGTAAATTCATCCAGATTTGATAATGGAAAAGAAGAAGCCAGATCTTTATCAATATTAAAAACCTTATTCTGACCAACATTCCATAATTGAAGTTGTATTTTTGAATTATCACTTACCAACATCCCGTAACTTGTACTAACAATAAACATATGTTCATTTATTGTTCGGCGGAGGTCTGTGGACAGTGGCCCCAGAGGAACCCACCTTTTATTTGATAAATCTAACATATACAAGTTGTCAACGGAATTTTGAATTTTATTATTTGATTCTAATATTGCTTGATTTTGACTTGCATTTTCTAAAGAAAAAATCTGACCATTTTTGATGTCATACCATAAAGTAGGTCTATGTTCATCGTTTTTAATTTGATAATCTATATTTAGAGGAATAATACTCCAATCATTAGTACTTTTTGAAAAAATACGCAATTGGCCATTACTTCTCCAAAAACCATAACCACCTATATTATATAAATTATGCTTAAATCCAAAACTCAAGCTATTGAAATTATTACCTGTGAAATAAGTATTATCTATTCTTTTGAATTCTGCTAAAGAGTCATATTTAAACCCTTTAAATTGATAAACCCATCCGCAACCATCGACAGTAATGTAAATTTCATTATCTAGAAATACAATTGTTTGGATTGATTCGGACAAGGGGGTATTTGAGAAAGGTAAAATTCGATCAAATTTTCCAACACTGACATCCGCAACTCCATTTGCTTTATAATTAAGAATATGTTTTAATTCATTGGAAGGCTTTATTTTATAAACCGAATCTTGGGCTGAAGCATGAATAAATGAAATTGTGATAATAATTATCTGCAAATAGCTCCTTATCATATTTTTTTATCAAAAATAATTTAAATGTACTTTATACTAACAATTAATGTAGGTGAGTCACCTATAAAGAGACTTAAAATCAATGACTTGTATCAGTATTGTTATTAAATAAATGAACTTAAATCTGTACCATCATTTGCAAATGTTATTGATATTTTCAAACATTTGCAATAAACGGACTAAACCACTTTATTATGAAAATCACTCTATTTAAGACGATTATAGCAACTATCGCAGTATCATTTATGTTTGCATGTACAAAGCAAGACGATTATTCTCAGGATATTGCCAATCTAAAATCAGACTTAACTGCCCTAAGAAAAACAAGCGATTCACTTGCTAATGCACTTTCACAGACCAATTCGACACTTTTACAAAACGCAGCCAATATGACTGCTTTTCAAAAATCAATTGATTCAATTAAATTACAAATAACAAGTGTAAATGCGCAAATTCAAAGTTTAACCAATCAACTTAATACCGCTAATGCAGATATAATTAGTATAAAAAATCAGCTTGCTACACTAAATCAAAAATATGCTGATCTTCTTACTATGCTCAATAATTGTTGTATCATGGCTAATTTAACTAATGGACTTGTTGCATATTACCCTTTTTCAGGAAATACAATAGATAGCAGCGGAAATGGGAACAATGGAACTGCATACAATGTAATACTTGTTGCCGATAGAAAAGGTATTGCAAATAGAGCTTATCAATTCGCAGGTAATCAAAACTCATATATAGATTGTGGAAATACTAGTTCTTTGCGTTCCATTAAAGATAGCTTGTCTATAAGTTTATGGTTTAGAGCCAGTGGTGGAACATTAAGTCCTAGAATAATTGATTTTGGCAATGGGCTTGATGGCTTTGCAGAGTATTCAATAAACATTGAACCTGTGTCTGGGAATAATTATAAGCTCATTGCTGGCTATAGAGATATAAGCACTACTACAAATATAACATTAGGCACATGGTATCATGTAGTTTTTAATGCGAGTAAAAATAAAGGTGAACTTTATTTAAATGGCACTTTGATTCATTCTGCAAGTGGGACTATGAATGGTTTAAGCTTTCCAACCTCAAATGGAAATTTAAATATAGGAAGACTGAATCATGTTAGTTTTGATGCATTTAATGGTGTTATTGATGATATTAGAATTTATAAAAGACTTTTAAGCAACACTGAAATCGACTTTTTATATAAAAACTAATTACCTTATAATTCAAATTCATTAAAAAGAATAAGCACCAAAAGTGTATTAAATAAAGCCTCGCAATTGCGGGGCTTTATTATTTGTATCCGCCATTAAATCTTTCCAGTAATTGCTGTATAAATTAGCTGAAGTTAATAATGCCTTGTGATTGCCACTTCTTGATATTGTCCCCTGTTCCATCAAGTATAT
>JACCDI010848037.1_pt1 | contig 10519 bp, 3 predicted proteins | sample 7442791 | NCBI WGS metagenome assembly JACCDI01 (sample SAMN15323434, study PRJNA562643) | freshwater metagenome | isolation source: river surface water | place: USA:Blue River Watershed | collected 2017-08-15
GAACTTAATTTATGTTTATTATGCCAATTTTTTAAAATTGTCGTGTACTAAAAATTACAATGTAAAGACCTTAAATGATGATATTTCTGGAGATTCAGTTATAAACAGGTTAGAATGGCTCTTGAGAACTGTCAGCTTAAAAAGAGAATTACATATTACTATGCGTGATGTAAGATCTTTTATCGCTTTTCTTTTAACTAGAGATGTCGCTTGTGAAGACATTCCGGAATTAGTAGAAAACAATAAAAATGACATTGAAAGTTTATGGCAATATTATTATTTCAATATTTCTAACCCTAAAATAATAGATTCGGGAAACAAAGACCGTCTTATTAAATTAATAAGGGAAACAGATATTGGTGAAGTAGCGATTCCTAATTTAGACAGAGAATTATTTTTTAACAAACATTACCATAAAGATTATTTGCTATTTGAAGAAAGGAATTTTGATTTTTTAGAAATTTTCAATGAAGCAAAAAACTATAAGGCTGCTTATGACCAAAGTGATGAGTATATTGAAAGAATAAGAAACAGACAAAAAGTATTTGTTAGACATCAATTCTATGAAGGTAAATTCTTTGGCAAGATAAATACGATACATAAAAGTAAAGAAGGTGAAAATAAAAATGTTGAATTAGGTAAACCCGGCTACTTATTAAGATTGCCATATAAATCAGTTTATGATTTCGTCAATGTTTTGAGCAAATCAGGATTAGATGATTCTATAAAAAAATCGATATCTCGTGCGGTTTCTTTAAATGAAGGTTGTAACAATCAAGATTTAGATGAAAAAAACTTAGTATTAGCTTCAACTGAGATCAAAGATCCTTATGGGAAATCTTTCAAACTCTTCCCATTAGAAGAATTTGATTTATTTGTAAACAAATCAGAACATCTTACAAAATACATAGAGTATGAAGCGGATAGTTTAATTTTTAGGCATAAAAAACACAAACATATTAGCTTAACTATTTCTTTAGATTTATATGAAATGCTTCATTTTATTCAAAAAGGATTTAGTCCATCATTAAATGATTTAAAAGGAAAATTTGTAGAACTAATAGTGTTTAAAAATCTCTTAGAAAATCTTAAATATGATGAAATTGTTGTAACTCCAAACAATAAGGAATTCTTTTCCATCAAAAAAATGGGTTCTAGTAAAATAGCAATTAAAAAAGTAACAATATAGGTATGGCAATAAATTTAAATAAAGATGAAGGCATTTTCCGTAATGAACTAATATTTACTGCCGATGCCAAAGTAAACAATATAGATAGCACACTAGTAAATTTGTTTATGCTGTTAAAACATAATGGCGTAAGACCAAAACAAAGAACTAGAAGGGGTGATAATGTATTTATTGAGCTTAGTAAACTTAAAAGTATATTTCAAAAACTTGAGGAAGAAGGAGATTTAACAGGATTTTCTGAAAACCCGGAAGCTGTTGAATTATGGTTAAGAACAAATTTGACAAATCTTGTAAATAGAGGAAATTCAGAAAAAGAAAAAATATCTTCTTTAAGACCAATTCATCTTGAAAGTTATAGAGTTCGTAATGCTCCAAACACAAGAGATTATTTTAGCGCAGATCAAATTTATTTAATGTTAAGTCAAAAGCCAGCAGTTAAAAACGAATTAAAAAATTTCTTAATGGAGGGTTGGGATGCAAGCCAAAGTCAGTTTTTAAATGGTAATAACTTGGATGTAGATAGCTTAGGGATTTTACATTTAATAAAAAATGTTAATCCCGGCTTTTTAGAAAGTAATTCAGAATTGAATAAAATATCTCCAATAAATAAAGAACAGGCAGAACTCTATTGTGATGATGTCCATAAATTATTAGTTTATAAAAATGAAATTCCTAGAAATGTTCTAATTGATTATTTAAAAACAATAACTTCATTTCATTTGTCACTGTACGTAAATAAAGTTATTTCTTCATTACCTCAATTAATAGAAAAAGGTAATCTAAAAATGGAAGAAGATTGGAACATTGTAGTTGATGTTACCGATAATTTTGAAAGTAAAATATCTGCAATAGCCATCGAAGATGCAGCTAAAAATTATAATTCACTGTATAATTACATAAAAGCTACTTTTCAAATAAATGCTGTAATTGCAAGATTTAAATTAGATAAGACCGATTCAGATTCATTAATAGAAGTTTTAAGAATATTAAAGGAAAAAAGTGAATCTTTCGAGTTAAAGTTTGAAACACATTGGGATTACATTTATGGAAACTTCGAACAAGAAGATAAAGACTTGGTTAACGAAATGGTAAAATATGAAACTACCTATTTTGATCGATATGTTGAATTATTAATGAAAATAAAGGGGCCATATCAATTGAAATATTATCCTCAATTTATGGATAGTATTTCTCAAAAAAATAATGAAAGAGGCTATCTCGCACAGGGTAGAAGCAAAAAACACCCTAGAAGATATGTCTTAGGAACCAGACTGTTAGAAACGCTAGTTCAAATTCAGGTTTTACATTTAGAGAACGATCGTTTTGTTACAAAAAGTTTGTCAATAGAAGAATTAACTAAGAATTTACGAGAAAGATACGGTCTTATTATCAATGGGTTAAGTGAGGAAAGATTTAGTAATGCTGATGTAAATACTATTTTGGCTTTCAAAGAAAATGTAGAAGCGTTTAAATTTAAATTAAGACAAATTGGCTTTTATAACGATTTAAGTGATGCATATATTCTACAAAAGGTCAGACCTAGATATCAAATGGATTAAATTTTTTTAAGATGAAAAATAATTATAAAGAAATATATTACTCAAGAATAGTAAGCTTAATAACTAAGCTACATAACAATGAATTTGAAACTGCCAAGCCTGGACATTGTATGAAAATAACTGGTCTAGGGGAAGATCAATTAAAGGTACTGTGGCAAGAACTTACTATTTGTTTTCCTAATATTGATGTTTATATTGTAAATGAAATTGAAGAACAAGATTGCTTTATTTCAGCAACTAAATTAATTGAATTAAGAAATAATCAAAGTAAACCTCTTTTAATTTTAATCCCAGCCAACAATAGGACAGCTGCAGAGGATTCATATGGTAATGCGACATTTAAGGAAATAGCTTTAGATAATATAGAAAATGAGTTATTGAAAGAATTGATTAGTGATATACCTTCTGAATTCAAAATTGTAATAAAAGCAATTGAAGACATCTTAAAACCTTCAAAAAATAACAAATTTAATTACATATTATTTTTAATTAGTATTAAAGATAATTCGTATGACAAAATATCATTTGGTAAATCACTCAATTTTTTAGAAATTCTACCAGATGAAGCACTCTTAAATGATTTTAATTCAATAAGATCAAGATTATCACTTAATCTTCAAAGTTGTCAAACGCTTTCTACTTTTAACAAAACACTATATGAAAGAGTTGAAAGTTTAGAGATTGAAAAAGATTCAATTCAAAAAGAGATTGTTGATTTGTTTAAAAAAGAATCGGAACTTAAATCAATTTCTGATTTAGTAGATATTGTCTCAAATAAATATCCAAATCTGTGGTTTAACAATTGGAAAATACCAAATTTAAATTTTAAAGAAATAAAGCTAAAAGTATTAGAAGTTCGTTCAACAGATTTTGTAGAAGAAGAAGGAAGAAAAGTTTTAAAAGCGAAAGAAAACTCTAACTCAAATGTCACTATACGTTTTAAAACAACACCACCACCAAATCAAGTTAATGAATTAAAGTTTTTTAGAGTTCTATTAATGGAAGTAGATGGTTATGCTGGTGTTGAAATAAATACTTTGAGAAAATTAGGAAATTCAAATGCTAAACAAGAATATAGGGAAGCTACTGTACAATTAAACACAAATAATTTAGAAGAAGGGTCCTATTTTTTTAAAATAATTGCTGAAGATGAAAATGGAAACATTTTAAATATAAACGATGATTTTTTGAGTGATAAAATTCAAGAAGCATGGGAAAAGGAAGGTAAGACAAAAGAATCCAAACAAAATTATAATTTCAAATTAAGTTCTGATACGGAAGACTTTGAATATGAAATAAGTGAGAATCCTGATAAAGAAGAAAATCAAAGAAAGGATAAATTGAATAATGTCTTACAAGGTCACTTTAAATTTAATATTGAATTATTGAAAGAAGGTTCAGACTCTCAAAATCCTACACCAAGTGAAACATCAAATATTTGGCTAAATGATGAAAAAGAGAAAACAAACTCAATATTTCATATAAATTATAGTCAGAAACATAATTATCAAATTATAGTTTCCTCGAAACTTCGTAAAATTGAAGAAGAGTTTTTACAAAATTCTTCTTCAATTGGTTATGTGAATGCTAAAGTAAGCAACAATCAGACTTCAATAGGATTTGAAAGTATAGAATTTTTACCAAGTAATTTAAATGAGATTGCACCAAAAAAATTTCTAATAGCAAGAGAGAAATTATTTAAAAAAATATTAGCAACAAACAATAATCAAAATGGAATTTTTGAAACTGCTAATATCGCTGATTTCAAAGAAGAAATTAAAGAATATCTTGACAGATATAATAATTGGATTAACGAATTAAACAAAAAAATTAGTAAGACTGATTTTGACGAAAGTGACAAAGAAAAGCTTAAGCTAGTTTATTCAGAAATTCAGTTTTTAGATCTAGTTAAAGTTAAAACGAAGTTACCTAATAATGAAAGTGTTAGTGCAGTTTTAATATCGCCATTGCATCCATTAAGGTTAGCGTGGTTTTATAATCTGATAGAAGTCTTTGAAAACTGGCAAGATAAAACTATAAAATATATCGATCACGCGAAGGATTGGAATAGATTACAAGAGATTTTTCTTGGTAAATTACATCCTAGCAATAATCCTTATGTATTTGTCGATCCTTCAAATTTTATTAATTATGAATATTCTGGTGAAATAACTTTTGGTTGGGGTATTTATTTTAACGTTGAAAATCTAAAAGGTAAAGACAACCTTGTACCTGTAACCCATCAATTAAAACATTATTATAAATCAATTCTAAATATATCTAAAGATAATTATACTGATAATGAAGTAAGTAAAACATTATTGTTAAAACATCTTAAAAACTTTTTGATTCAGCACCCATATACAGATAAGTTAGTTATTAATTTATTCAACGTTGGCGATGCAGACAAATTTGCAGATGCTTTTGTGGAACTAAGCCGAATAAATGAATATTCTGACACTAAATTTGAGGTTCGTATTTTTATTGGTAATGTATCTTTAATTGAGCCTGGAAATGCTTTAAAAGAGTTAATAAATCCAGAAACTAATATATCTGAGGAAGCGGAATTGTTTTCTCAAGCTTCTGAAAATAGACTGTTTCCGAAGTTAAGATTTTCAATTAATAGTATTGAAGATTTCCTTACAACACCTGAAGAATTCAATGCTCATTTAAGCTTCCTTGTAAATCCTTTTACATCAAAAATTACATTAACTAAACCAAATTTAGATTTTAAATCAGATTTCTTAAATGGTTTATTTACAATAAATACAACGGATGCATTCTTTGATAAAGGTACAGATACGATGCGATGGATAAATTATATTGATGTTAATAAAGCAAAATCAATTTTTTCAACTTCAATATTTACTAATTTTCAAAAAAATATTGCATGTGCACTAGCTTCGCATAATACAGATGCAATACCAGCAATTCAATTGGATTTAAATGACCGCGATAAAGTTTTAATTTCTCATTTACATGAATACTCAGATTGGGTGATAACTTTTGATAAAAATTTAGGTCCTCAAATATTTGACCAACCATCGGTTGATAATGAAATACCTTTCCTCTTAGATTATATACCAAGTGAAGATATTTCTGGGATTTCATCTTATTTAACAACAAAACCTTCATCCGAAATTGTAGGTCTTTTGAGTCCACATTTTGAAGAATTTGGTTTAGATGTAACTAATGAAAAAGATATAATCTGTATTAAAACTTTATTAGAAGATTTAAGAGCAATTAGTAGTTCTTTGGTTTTACAATTAAATTCTTCAAAAAATAAAGCATTTGAAGTTATTGGTTCTGCCTTTTCAAAAAGAGTTCTTCAAAAGAAAGGTCTTTTAGAAAATGCTTTTATAGTTCCAATAGACTTGCATCAAGAATTATTTGAGAATTTAAGTTCAAATTCTAAAAGTAGAGCTGATAATTTAGTTTTTACCGTAAATACTCAAACAAGAGAAATAAACATTTCTGTATTAGAAATTAAATGTAGAACATATTTAAGTACAAGTGAAAGAGATGAATTAAAAAGTAAGATGATGGAGCAAATCGAAAATACGATACTTGCTTTAAAAACACATTTTGACCCAAATAACTATAAATCGCAAGATAGATTAGATAGAGAAATAAAAAATTTGGAATTTAAACGTATCTTAGAATTTTACATTGAGAGAGCTTTTCGATATCAATATCTTTCGGACAATGCTTATAATTCATATATTAACTTTATTCAAACCTTGAATGATGGTTATACTTTAAAATTTAATAGAGTTGGATTTATTTTTGATTTTTCATTTGATAAAAAACATCTAAAACAGATTTTAGATGAAAATACTACAATCTTTACTTTTGGGCATTCGCTAATTAAAGAAATATTGGACGTAGATTCAGATTTAAATACACAAAGATTAGAGGACCTTGATTTAACAAAAGATTTAGCTATTAGTATTAATGCAAATGAAAAACTAAAACCATTTCTAAAAAAATATGAACCGAAACTAAAACCGTCAAACGACGAAAATATGCGAAGTGATTCTGAAGTGGAGAAGGAAAAAAGACCCGGTTCACAAAATCACACTATTGAGAAAAAGGATGAGAATAAAGAATTAGAAATCGAGGAAAATCCTAAATTGGAAGATGAGCATTTGCTTGATAATAATGAAATAATAGCAATTGAAAAATCTGAAATTGTTGAAATAGATTCAGATAAAAAAAACAATTTTGAAAGTTTTAAAGCTCCTGAATATGATATTTTAATAGGTAAATCGTCATCGTCTGAACAGTTTGGTTTACTGGGCACGTCAATTCATAATAAAAAAATAGCAATAGATTTATCTGAAACAAATACCATAAGTTTATTTGGTATTCAAGGTGGTGGTAAAAGTTACACAATTGGTACCATTTCAGAAATGGTATTAAAACAAGTTCAAAATGTAAATATTTTGAACTCACCTTTGGCAGGAGTTATTTTTCATTATAGTGAAAGCATGGATTATGAGCCAGAGTTCACTTCTATGATTTTTGAAAATGATCAACAACGTGAACTTGCTATCTTAAAAGAAAAATATGGGGCAAATCCAGCATCAATTGAAGATGTTGTCTTACTATCACCTATAGATAAAATTGAAGAGAGAAGACTTGAGTTTCCTTCAATTGAAGTCTTGCCAATTTCTTTTAATTCAAAAGAATTAAATGTTCAAGATTGGATGTTTCTTTTAGGTGCAATTGGTAACGATTCTGCATACATAAGACAACTTAAAGCTATAATGAGAGCTCAAAGAAATGATCTTTCATTAGTTGGTTTACGTGAGAGTGTTGAAGAATCGGAACTGCTTACTTCTTCTCAAAAAGCTTTAGCACGTCAGAAATTAAATTTTGCTCAAGAATATATTAATGATGATTTGTATATTAAAGAAATAATAAGACCAGGCAGATTAATTATTGTAGACTTAAGAGATGAATTTATTGTAAAAGATGAAGCTTTAGGTTTATTTGTAATAATGTTAAACATTTTCTCTGGGGTAAAAGTTTATAATGAAAAACCGTTTAATAAGTTTATTGTATTTGATGAAGCTCACAAGTACATGGACAACAAAGATTTAACAAATAATATTGTGACTGCTATTAGAGAAATGCGTCATAAAGGTGTTAGTATAATGATAGCAAGTCAAGACCCACCAAGTTTACCAAATGAAATAATTGAATTAAGCTCAGTTGTTTTATTACATAAATTTAATTCTCCTCAATGGCTAAAGCATATACAAAAGTCAATAAATCAATTAGGAAACTTATCAGCTAATGATTTAAGTATGTTAAAACCAGGAGAAGGTTTTCTCTGGTCATCTAAAGCAACAGAGTTAGGTATCACAAACAATCCAGTTAAAATCTCAACTAGACCTCGATTTACTAAACATGGTGGAGCAACTTTAAAAGCAGATAGAAAATAATGAATATTATTTCACATACAGGTATCGGTAAAAGAAAGGAAAATCAGGATATTATTCTCATTGAGGAATTATCTTCGGATACTCAAATTTATTTAATTGCTGATGGTATGGGTGGTTATGAAAATGGGAAGAAAGCTGCTGATTTAGTTGCAGGGACAGTTTTTAATTACCTAAGGAATTGTAACCAAGTCAACTCAACATCAATAGATGAAGCTATAAAAAAAGCTAATTTATCAATAAAGGGGTTAATTGACCAATATGACACTAAGTCTGGAGCAACTTTAGGATGTTTAATACTAGGTCAAGAAAAATCTTTTCTATTTTGGGTTGGTGATGTTTCATTGTATTTATTTAAAGATGATAATCAGATATTTAAATCAAAATCACATTCTTTAATAAATGAAATGTTGGATATGGGAAATATTATTTCTTCTGAAAATATAGAAAAATATAAACATATTGTAACAAAGTCTATCTCTGGTAAAAGAGAAATAATTGAAAAGGGATATTTTGAAATTATGAATTATGATTATTCCAGTTTTGTTATATGTTCAGATGGAGTAACTGACACAATATCAATTCTAGATTTTGTTAGATTAGACTTTGAAAAAATAAATAATGAATTAATTGAAAAATCAAAAGATAATTACAGCTATATTATTGGAATTAATAATGATTTGTAAAACTATAGAAAAAAATTCTTGGTGAAATAAATGAGATTAACTACAGAGTATATATTCACATAAATAATTATTTATAGTGGTTAAAATAAAATTATTAAAAAATAAATTATTTGCATAAAACAAATAAATCAACTATTTAAATTATGACTTGGCAAGAAATAAAATCTAAATATGAACTTGGTTCAATATATAATCTTGAAGTAGAAAATATTTTAACAGAAGCTCAACTTATATTGTTCAAAATTGAAGGATATGATTGTAGATTGCATGTTTCAAATATTGCTAATGAGCGAGAATTGTCACAAAAGCTATTTTCAGTTATAAAAAAGGGAGATATATTGTCTGTTGCAATAACTGATTATAATGATGAAAAACAAAATTTTAATCTAAGCACTAAAGTATTCAGAACTTATTTAGATGATGTTTTATCTTTTACAAGAAGTAAAAAGATAATAGAAAATGAACTTAAAGAACATCTAGGTTTACCAGAAAGATACCTTAGTATGCATAGAAATATGCTAGATAGATTAAGAGGAGATTTATCGTCTAATGAACTTACTTTCTTGTATGAGTTAATTCAAAATGCAGTTGATCACCCAAATAAAAATTTTAAAAATGTATCTGTAACCTTCGAAATATTCAACAATTATTTATTAGTAAAACATAACGGCTCATTGTTTACTGAAAATAATTTTAAATCAATTACGGGTATTTTAGCTGGAGAACAAATTAATGAAAGTGATAGAGAAAGGATTGGTTATAAAGGCATCGGTTTTAAATCAATATTTAGATACACACACAATGTGTATATTAGATCCGGTAATTTTAGTTTTAGTTTTAAAAAAGCTGAAACTGGTGCTCATTTACCTTGGGAAGTTTTGCCTATATTTCAATTGGAAAAAGATAAAGTTGATGAAATTCAACAATTTGATTTTTTTAACGTTCCTGTTGCTTTTGCAATTGAACTGATAAGTGAAGAACTTAAAAGTGATGTTATAAAATATTTAAAACAATTATCTCAAAATCCATATCTGTTAATATTCTTAGAAAACCTGGTTAGTCTAGAAATAAAAATTCCAGGTGAAATTATCCTATTAGAAAAAGAAATCGAAAAACAAAAAAACTTCGATATACTAACTTTAAAAGTGAATAATAATCAAGATGGTAAATATTTGACTATTTCTAAAGAATATGAAATTACAAATCCAGAAGTAATAGCTGAATTGTTAGATGAAAACATTACTGCAATTCCATCTAAAATGAGAAACTTTAGAAAGCCAAAAGTTAGTATTGCTTTACCATTAATTGACAATTCCGAACTAATAAATCTTTTTACTTATCTGCCTTTGTCAAACACAAAACACGGTCTGCCATATATCATAAATGCTGATTTCATTCCTGATTTAGATAGAACAGATTTAGTACAGAACTTAAAATACAATGATGAAGTTTTAAAATTTGCTTCAGAAACACTACTTACTTTTTCACAAATTTTAATAAATGATAATAAGTACTCAGATTTTCTAAAATTAATCCCTGATTTTGAAAATAGTAATATTAGTGCCTTAGAAATAATAGCTGAAAACTATTTGGCGAATAGTATCAAATTAGAATTGCCAGACCTTGATAACGTAAATA
>JACCDI011836862.1_pt1 | contig 10519 bp, 8 predicted proteins | sample 7442791 | NCBI WGS metagenome assembly JACCDI01 (sample SAMN15323434, study PRJNA562643) | freshwater metagenome | isolation source: river surface water | place: USA:Blue River Watershed | collected 2017-08-15
CGCAAGTACTGGGCGCAACGCTTTGGCACCGCGCCCTTTTTGCCGATGAGCCGTGCAGAAATGGACGAACTGGGTTGGGATAGTTGTGACATTATTTTGGTAACGGGTGATGCTTATGTCGATCACCCCAGTTTTGGTATGGCTGTCGTTGGCCGCATGTTGGAAAGCCAAGGGTTTCGCGTAGGGATCATTGCTCAGCCTGATTGGAACAGCAAAGATGCCTTTATGGCGCTTGGCAAACCGAATTTATTCTTCGGGGTTTCAGCGGGCAACATGGACTCGATGATTAACCGTTATACCGCCGATAAAAAACTGCGCCATGATGACGCCTACACTCCAAACAATGAAGGCGGCAAACGCCCCGATCGGGCAGTGATTGTCTATTCTCAGCGCTGTAAAGAAGCCTATAAAGATGTGCCAGTCGTTATTGGTGGCATTGAAGCCAGTTTGCGTCGCATCGCGCACTACGATTATTGGCAAGAAAAAGTTCGTCGCTCTATTCTGTTTGATGCCAAAGCGGAAATTCTGATTTATGGCAACGCTGAGCGGCCTTTGGTCGAAGTCGCTCATCGCTTAGCGGCCGGTGAAACCTTTGACACCATGCAAGATATTCGTGGTACTGCCGTCATTCGCAAAGAGCCACTGCCTGGCTGGCGCGGCGTTGATTCGACCGCCATTGATAAAGTTGGCAAAATCGATCCTATTCCGAATCCTTATGGTGCAGATGATGTCGGCTGCAGCAGTTACTCAGAATTTGCCAAAGAAGGGATTGATTTATCCAAGCCACAAGTGGTGGAAGCCAAACCGATCATGGTACAGCCACATAAGCCAAAACCTTGGGAACAAACTTATGTGAAATTACCAGCTTTTGAGCAAGTGAGCGTGAATAAACCGCTTTATGCTCATGCCTCGCGGATTTTGCATCAAGAACAAAACCCAGGGTGTGCCCGTGCTATTTTTCAGCGCCATGGCGATCGACATATTTGGGTCAATCCCCCGGCATTTCCACTGACTACTGAAGAAATGGATGGTGTGTTTGGCTTGCCTTATCAGCGCGTGCCGCATCCAGTGTATGGCAAGGCGAAAATCCCTGCCTATGACATGATTAAAACTTCAGTCAATCTTATGCGCGGCTGTTTTGGTGGTTGTTCATTCTGTTCCATCACTGAGCATGAAGGCCGAATTATCCAAAGCCGCTCGCAAGAATCAATTTTGCGTGAAATCGAAGAAATTCGCGACAAAGTCCCCGGATTTACTGGCGTTATTTCCGATCTTGGTGGCCCGACCGCCAACATGTATCGTTTGCGCTGTAAAAATCCAAAAGCCGAGCAAACCTGTCGTCGTCCTTCCTGTGTTTATCCAACGATTTGTGAACACATGGATACTGACCAAAGCCCAACGGTGGATTTATATCGTGCGGCACGAAAAGTCGAAGGCGTGAAAAAAGTCTTGGTTGCTTCGGGTGTCCGTTACGATTTGGCGGTCGAAGATCCGAATTACGTGAAGGAGCTGGTACAGCATCACGTCGGTGGTTATTTGAAAATCGCACCTGAGCATACCGAGGAAGGGCCGTTATCGAAGATGATGAAGCCTGGTATGGGCGCGTACGATAAATTCAAAGCCATGTTCGACAAATACAGTAAAGAAGCCGGCAAAGAGCAGTACTTGATCCCTTACTTTATTTCGGCACATCCAGGTACCACGGATTTGGACATGGTGAATTTGGCATTATGGTTGAAAGAGCGCGATTTTCGCCTCGATCAAGTGCAAAACTTCTATCCAAGCCCGATGGCGAATGCGACCACTATTTATCACACAGAGTTAAACTCGCTGAAAAACCTGAAAGGCAACACGGACAAAGTGCCAGTTGCAAAAGGGGAGCGGCAGCGGCGTTTGCACAAAGCGTTACTGCGTTACCATGATCCAAAAGGCTGGCCGATGATCCGAGAGGCGCTGCGTGCAATGGGCCTTGCGAAATTGATTGGTAAAGGCAAAGGCTGTCTGGTGCCAGAAGAAACGCGTGATGAGCTGTCGAAAAAGCCAAAACCAGGTGGACAAATTGCTGTGACTAAACACACAGGAGTCAATCCAATCAAAGCGGCTTTAATCAAAAAGCAGCAACAGGTTGGTAAGTCTTCTGGCCAAGCGTCATTTAAAAAACAAAAAGCGAAATAGTAGGCAATCAAGTTAATGGGCACAGTCGCTTTAAAAGCGACTGTGATCCTTGGACTGCTAACACCAATGATTGAGTAACCGCGAAGAATGTTAAAAAGTTTTTTTCAGCAATACTGGCGTTATGTTTTAGTTGGGGCTTTGGCTTATCTGTTGCTGCCTTGGGCTAAATTTCCGCAATGGCAATTTGCAGCCCTTTGGCAAAGCGATGAGCAGGTGAAAGAATCACTGAAACCTCTGCTTAAGTTTTATAAAAAGTATGGCGATGAGGCGTTTCCCGCATTACACGCGCAATTGGAACTGAACAAACTGCGAGATTATGAACGGCAATTAATTGCTGACAACGCAGAATTTGCAGATCAGGTTCGTGACGATAAATGGGCTACTGCCAGTGAATTTGTCATTGCGCATGTCGCGACTGATGTCAGCAAAAATCAATTGCGTATTTACGACACCGAATGTCGCAATAATCTATGTCAAATTGAGATTGCAGCACCCAAAGGTTTAGATAAAGAACGTAGTTGTTTGATTTTGCAGTTTGCGGGTACGTTAAAAGCGGGGGATCTGGAGTTCAATCAACTGATTGAAGATGGCGATCGTATTATTCTCGAGGTCAAAGCAGGCAAACGTTTGAAATATAACTTCATTGATGAATGGTTATTGAAACCCGCAGCTCGGGAACAATGGTTAGCGGAGGTTGGTGCATGGCTGAAAAAGCAAAAATAGCTCTGGCGGTGGGAGTAGGCTACGTGTTGATGTTAGCACTACAGCTGCTGTGTAATTTGTTATTGCCAGTCCCTGCGGTGTTACAAGATAAGCCCAAATTAGCCGAGCAGATGCTCAAGCAAGACGTTTCCGCCGCACAGTGGGCCAATAGCGCAGAGCGGTTAGAAGAGAAACTGAAACTGTCAAAACTCTAAAATGGCAATCTGAGTCCTCATAATTTTCCTTAAAAATAAGGTTTTATCATGAAAATTCCACCGCGGTTAATCCCGTTAGTCGAAGACGGTTTAATCGATGAGGTGCTCAGGCCATTGATGAGCGGGAAAGAAGCGGCCGTGTTTGTGGTGCGTTGTGGTGAAGAGATCCGCTGCGCTAAGGTTTACAAAGAAGCCAACAAACGGAGCTTTAAAAATGCTGTGCAGTATCAAGAAGGCAGAAAAGTTCGGAATAGTCGACGTGCACGTGCGATGACCAAAGGGTCTAAATTCGGTAAAGAGCAACTGGAAGATAGTTGGCAACATGCCGAAGTCGATGCTTTGTTTAAATTAGCCAAAGCAGGAGTTCGAGTGCCAGAGCCTTATGGCTGTTATGATGGCGTGTTATTGATGGAGTTAGTGACTGATGCCGAGGGTGATGTAGCGCCAAGGCTCAATGATGTAGCGATGTCCGCCGAACAGGCTATTGAAGATCATGCCATTATGATGCGATACATCATGCGGATGCTGGGGCAGGGCCTGGTACATGGCGACTTATCAGAATTTAATGTGTTAGTGGATGCCTATGGTCCAGTTGTTATTGATTTACCGCAAGCGGTGGATGCTGCCGCCAATAACAACGCTGAGTGGATGCTCAAACGCGACGTCAATAATATGAAGCTCTACTATGGGCAATTTGCGCCTGAGCTTTTAAAGACCAAGTTCGCCGACGAAATATGGGCTTTGTATGCAGCTGGCAATTTTGATGCGGAAGCTGAATTGACGGGCCAGTTTATTGAGTCTCAGCAGGCAGCTGATGTAGATGCAGTGCTAGAAGAAATCAAAGCGGCCTTTGCGCAGATGCAAGAACGTCAATTACGTCAGCAACTTGAGGATGAAGAACCCCATTGATTGCGCATGGCTGTTAGCACGCAATCGGCGCTTGGCTGTTGCAGTGCGCAGTTGTCAGAAAGATAGATTGATTCTGTCGTGCCGATAAAAAAAACCAGCGAATTTTCGCTGGTTTTTTGTAGGAAGCCCAAGCAAAAAATGCTTATTTTTCCAATTTACCGACAAAACGGTAGCCTTCACCATGAATAGTGCTGATTAACTCTGGGCTATCAACATCAGATTCAAAATGTTTGCGAATGCGACGGATGGTGACGTCGACGGTCCGGTCGTTCGGACGCAAATCACGGCCTGTCATATGGCGGATCAGTTGTTCGCGAGTGAAAATTTTGCCCGGAGTATCCAGCATCAAACGTAATGCACGGTATTCACCTTTCGGTAAACGGCGCGATACACCCTTCGGTGAAGTTAAATTGCGGCTGTTTTCGTCTAAGGTCCAACCGTTGAATTTAACGATACTTTTGTGCTCTTCAACCACAGGTTGAGCCACAGTGCGGTTTAATAAATTGCGTGCACGAATGGTCAATTCACGAGGATTGAATGGTTTGGTTAGATAGTCATCAGCGCCAATTTCCAGACCCAGGATGCGATCAACTTCGCTGTCACGGCCGGTCAGGAACACCAGACCGATATTTTCTTTTTGGCGTAATTCGCGCGCCAAAATTAAGCCATTTTTCCCTGGCAAATTAATATCCATCACGATCAGATTGACAGTGTTGTCAGTCAGTTGCTGGTGCATTTCTTCACCATTCACTGCTTCTAACACTTTGTAACCTTCACCTTCAAACAGGCTTACTAGGTTCAGGCGGGTTACTTCTTCGTCTTCTACGATCAAAATCACAGGCGTCTGCATGAGATGAACCTTATGTAAATTGTGTTGGAAAATTTGTACATGTCTAGATTGGTCAAATGACAACCAGTTGCCATTTTTTTTGCAATTATAGCTTTCGGGCCAATTGTTAACAAGTGATTTTGTTAACAATTAGAGTTTGCTGATATTGTAGAGAATTAAAAAAAGAATTGTTTAATTAAATCAATTGCTTGAATTTAAAGGTTCTGCGCTGACGAAGATTTGACGATCACAGGGAAATCGATTTGAATATCGACGCCATGGCCTAAAGTGCTTTCTAAAATGATTTTACCGTTCAGTGCCTGTGTGACCAAATTGTAAACCAAGTGCATCCCTAAACCACTACCGCCTTCTCCTCGCTTGGTGGTCACAAAGGGATCAAAGATGCGTTTTTTGATATGTTCAGGCACACCAACGCCGTTATCTTTATATCTAATTAAGCAACGGCTATTTTCAACCACAGCATCAATGGTGATGGTGCCTTGTTCAATATTTTCGAATGCATGGATTAAGCTATTCATAATCAAGTTGATGAGGATTTGGTTGACTGGACCTGGTTTGCTGTCAATTTCGAGCTTAGGGTCGCATTCAATTAAAACTTGATGTTGGGTTTTCTTTAAATTTGGCCGCAACGACAATAAGACTTCGTTCATTAGTTGCAGCATATTGAATTGTCTTCGATTTTCATTAGATTGATCAACGGCAACCTGTTTGAAGCTTCGAATTAAGCTGGCAGCGCGTTCTAAGTTACGATAGATAATTCCGAGGTTTTCTTTGCTATCACTGAGAAATTTGGCAAGTTGACTAGAGGTTAGCTTTTTCTCATCGAAGGCTTTTTGAATATCCGCCAACTTATCTTGCATCAAGGTCGAGGCAGTGACTCCTAAACCGATCGGTGTATTAACCTCATGGGCAACACCTGCTACCATTTGGCCTAAACTAGCCATTTTTTCCGTTTCTACAATTTGATTTTGGTACTGATGCAGCGTCTCAAGCGTATTTAATAAGTCCTGATTGGAACTTTTCAATGCGATTGTGCGTTCGTTAATTTTTTGTTCCAAGCCTTGGTTCAGTTGGCGAATTTCGTGTTCAGCAGCTTGCAGTTTATTAATTTGCTGCTCAATTCTATCCATCATGTTGTTGATGGCTCGACCTAGCATATGCAGCTCTTCCATGTTGGTGGCGGGCACGCGAATGCTGAAATTCTTTTCTTTGGTTACTTTTTGTACAACTGAAAGTAACGATTCAATCGGAGATGTAAAGCGTTTTTGTAGACGCCGACTGATCAAATAAGCGCCAAGCAATGCTAATAAGGCAATAAATAAGTCAGATAAAATGCGGCTCTGCATATATTTGTTAAGTTCAGCTAAACTGGCACGAATATAAACATAACCGATCGTTTTTCCTTCAAATTCAACGGCTTTTGCAATTTCCACCATTTCAGATTTAAAGGCGGGTTCTTTTAATTTTTCCACTCGTTCAAATTGAGTTGGGTAAGGTCCAGCTTCTTGCCGATTGTAGCTCGAGAAAAAACTCAGTTCAGATGTTTCAGCCGTTAATTTATAGATATGAATGTTATGCAATATTTCTATTGCTTCAAAAGATTTTAACCGACTGTCTTCGGTCTCGGCATCGTCGAGTAATAACCCAGCTTTTGCATTAAAGGCGATGATGTTGGCGTAGCCATGTAACTGAGTGATGAGTTTCTTTTTTTGGAAACTGACATCTTGCATGGTGGAAATAGTCAAGGATGTGAGTAGCGTGATACTACAAATAAGCATCACGACCCAAGTCAGAGCGCTTTTAATCGAGGAGGTCCTTGCTATCGCAGTCATTTTTCCCCTTATTCCTTCAAGATCCGAGCTTGTGGTGATGCATAATGCAAAGTGCTAGCTGTATTGATTGCGGTGGCTACCTTCGGTTTGAGTCGCTAAAAAAAGCCTGAAACCACCTAAAACTTAACAGCAGAAATTCGAAAATCCTATACGAATTGCACATTGATGTTATGCATTTTGCACGGATTAAGCAAATCAGAATCGAAAAAAAAATCTAGGAGAGCTAGAAAAAAAGATAGGGAAAACAGCTTGCTACAGAGAGCTTAGGCCAGCATCTTTATCAATACTGGCCTTTGAGTTTATTGCTTGAGACTGAGGTAAACCACGAATCCTTGTCGACGAGCGAGTTCTTTCACATTACCAAATGTTGTTTTCAGCCATTCTGCATAAGGCAGATGTGCGTTAGCAACCAAAGTTAAACTGCCCTGTTGATTTAGTTTTGCTTTACTGTCGCGAATAAATTGCTCAGCAATACTCAAGTCAGTCTTCAAGCCGGTGTGGAAGGGCGGGTTACTGACAATATGATCAAAGTTTGGCAGCGTTTGCACTAAGCCATCGGCAGCGAGCACTTCGCCAGCAAGCTGATTTAAAGCCAATGTTGCTGAGGTACTGGCAACAGCAAGTGCACTAATATCAGTCGCAAACAATTGAATTTGTGGATAACGCAGTTTTAAAGCTGCGCCAATGATGCCTGCACCACAGGCAAAATCGAGTACTTTGCCTTGCTGCACATGCTCAAGGTTTTCTAACAGTAATGCGGTGCCTTGGTCCAATTGACCATGGTTAAAAACGCCCGGTATAGAACAAAAAGCAAATTTAAAAGCACCATGTTGTAGATTAAACTGTGCCATCTCGCTTTGTTTTAACGATTGCTCTTGCAAGCCGTTTAAAGCAAACCATAAACAATGTTTCGCATTATCAAGTTTGTGTGCATGCAGCCCAAGCTTCTCTGCTAAGTTGGTCAAACTTTTGATGCCGCCTTTATTATCACCCACTAAATATACTTGGCTATTGCCATGCAACAGTGGTTGTAGTCGAGCCAACACATAATGCAGCAACTCTTTGCTTTTGGGGTAAAACAGCACCACAGTATCGAACTGAGCTTCGATTTTGAATTCATGCGTTAGAGTCGTTGGCAGTTGTGCTCGCCATACGCTGGCGACCGAGACGTCACTGGTGATACAGGTCACGTCCAGTTGCTCGGCAGCCAACTCAGCGGCGAGTTGGTCAGCCATCGGTTCGATGATTAAAAGCTTTCCTGTTACAGCATTGATGTTGCGCAGCAGCAACTGGCTCTGTGGGTATAACATTAAACCGTCCGCTCAAACATTAAATCCCAAACCCCATGACCTAAATTGACACCGCGATTTTCAAATTTGGTTAATGGCCGATGTTCTGGCCTTGGCACATAGCGTTGATCGCTGGCGAGGTTTTTAAAGCCTTCTGCTTGCATCATCACTTCCAGCATATGCTCCGCATAGTTTTCCCAATCGGTTGCCATGTGAAACACGCCGCCAATTTTCAACTTTTTACGTAATAGTTGCACAAAATCGGGTTGTACAATCCGACGCTTATGGTGACGTTTTTTATGCCATGGATCTGGGAAAAATAATTGCACTGTATCTAATGAGGCATCAGCGATGGCATCATTCAGAATTTCTACCGCATCGTGTTCGAACACACGTAAGTTCTTCACTTGGGCAGTTTCGGCTTCACCTAAGCAAGCGCCAACCCCAGGCTTGTGCACTTCAATGCCGATAAAATCTTTCTCAGGGGCGGCTTTGGCCATTTCAACCAAAGATTTACCCATGCCAAAACCAATCTCCAACACAACATGACTGTCACGGCCAAATACTTCGGCTAAGTTGTATGGCGTGGTTTGATGTTCTAATCCCATGGTTGGCCAGAATTGGATTAACGCCCGTTCTTGACCTTTGGTTAAACGGCCTTCGCGCAGGACAAAACTGCGGATCCGCCGCAAATATTTTGGCTCTTGCGGATCAACAACTGTGATGTCGTCGTTGTTGGCTGGATGCTCGGCGTTGCTCATTTTTTACTCCACGGGATTTTAAGCGGCGCACATTATGGCCAATTGTCACTTGAACCGCAATCAAAGCCTGCGAACCAACGGACAAGACGCCCAATTCGCCGAATAATTCAATGCAGAATGAGCGAGAAAATTGGCACAAAGCCCATGAGCAGGTAGACTGCCAACAAATTTGTCGTGGTGAGAATTCAAAGCGTGGAAAATCAGTTGGCAATTGCGAGGTTTCAGCAGCAAGTTATTGTTTGGCAACAACAACACGGTCGGCATCAACTGCCATGGCAACAGCGTGTTGACAATGAACCAGCAGCTGCGGCCGCTTATCGTGTGTTGGTGTCTGAATTGATGCTACAGCAAACTCAAGTTGCAACCGTGATCCCGTATTTCGAACGTTGGATGGCCACTTTTCCAACGGTTCATGCATTAGCCCAAGCCGATGAAGATGAAGTGATGCGCTTGTGGCAGGGCTTAGGGTATTACGCTAGAGCGCGTAACCTGCACAAAGCTGCCAAGTATTTGGCTGAGCAAGCAGATTTTCCAACATCGCTCGCTGAGCTGTTACAAGTGCCAGGCGTTGGTCGATATACCGCTGGGGCCATTCTTTCTTTTGCTTTTGATCAATACGGGCCTATTGTCGATGGCAATGTCCGGCGTTTGTATTGTCGTTTTTTTGCTTTAGCAGGGGCGCCACATAGCACTGGATTAGAGAAGCAATTATGGCAAAAAGCGCACGATTTGACACCACAGCTGCAAAGCCGCAGTTTTAGTCAGGGGTTGCTCGATTTAGGCGCAACAATTTGCAAGCCAAGGCAGCCACTGTGCGAGCAATGCCCGCTTGCCAGCGATTGTGCGGCGCTTCGGTGCAATCAGGTCAATGAGTATCCAAATGCCAAAGCTAAAAAAATTGTTCCCACTAAAAGTGGCCATTTTTTATGGATAAACCAGGGGGAGGCCATCTTATTGCAAAAAAGACCAAGCCCAGGCATTTGGGGCGCGCTTTGGTGCTTACCACAAGTCGACGATGACTCGCCGTTGCTTGCAAATGCTGTGCTGCATGGCGAATTTAATCATCAGTTTACTCATTACAAATTAGCCGCCAAGGTGTGGCAGTTGCCATTAGCCAACTATGAGTTGGCATTACGGCAAGCCGCGCCAGAAATTTGGGCGAAAGCCAACGAATTGGCTTTGTTAGGCTTACCTGCGCCCTTGAAAAGCTATTTTGCAGAAAACTTCTCACCCGCATAACACCTATAAAACCAAGGCCATCAGACCTACTGCTAAAGTAGTAGGTTTTTAACCCTAAGGCAGCATAGTCAGCACAAGCTGCGTACTTTTAAAGTGATGTCTCTTGCAACACACTATAAAGAGGCATTTCCAATGATTTATGCACAACCAGGACAAGCAGGGTCGAAAGTTACAGTTCAAGCTCGTTACGACAACTATATCAATGGTCGTTGGCAACCACCGGTGGATGGTCAATATTTTGATAATGTATCGCCAGTCACGGGCCAAGTTTTTTGTCAAATTCCCCGTTCAAATAAAGCGGATATCGAGTTAGCACTCGACGCGGCTCATGCGGCAAAACAGGCTTGGGGCACAACCTCCGTCACAGCGCGTTCCAATATTTTATTGAAAATTGCCGATCGTTTAGAACAAAACCTCGAGATGATGGCGGTTGCTGAAACTTGGGATAATGGCAAAGCGATCCGCGAAACTTTAAACGCCGATGTGCCGCTGGCCGTTGATCATTTCCGCTATTTTGCTGGCGCCATTCGGGCCCAAGAAGGCAGCG
>JACCDI012167127.1_pt1 | contig 10519 bp, 8 predicted proteins | sample 7442791 | NCBI WGS metagenome assembly JACCDI01 (sample SAMN15323434, study PRJNA562643) | freshwater metagenome | isolation source: river surface water | place: USA:Blue River Watershed | collected 2017-08-15
CGGCCAGCACCTTGAAACCCAGGGCGCCGGCCTCGTTCTTCACCAGGTACAGGCCCACGTCGTGCCAGGGCACGGCGGCGCGGTCCTCGGTCGCGCCGGTGATGGCGATCTTGAACTTGCGGGGCAGGAAGGCGAACTCCGGGTGCAGGGTGCTCCACTGGCGAAGGATCTCGGCCCAGGGACGCGGGTCGGCCACCTCGTCGGGCGCGATGCCGGCGAGCTCGTCGGTGGTGATGTTGCGGATGCAGTTGCCGCTGGTCTGGATGCCGTGCATGTCCACGGTGGCCAGCAGGTCCATCACGTCGGCGCTCTTGTCCAGGGGGATCCAGTTGAACTGGACGTTCTGGCGGGTGGTGAAGTGGCCATAGCCGACGGTGAGGCGCGAGTGCGCGAAGCCGCCGCCGGGCAGGGGCACCGGGCCCAGCGAGTCCTGGCGCTGGCGGGCGCCTTCGAAGACTTCGGCCGAGGGCTGGTCGTACTCGCGGGCGATGCGGGCGAGCACGCGCAGCTGGCGGCTGGCGATCTCGCCATAGGGCACGGCGACCCGCAGCATGGGCGCGAAGCGCTGGACGTACCAGCCGTTTTGCAGGCGCAGGGGGCGGAAATCTTCTTCGGCCAGCTGGCCGCTCAGGCGGCGCTCGAGCTGGTCGCGGTACTGGGCGGCGCGCGCGCGCACGAATTGCCGGTCGAAGTCGGTGTACTGATACATGGGGCGCGACTGTAGGGACGCGCCTTATGAATCCAAACTATTTTTTTGTTCGCGCCTTATCCGGATATGCATATTCGCCAGGATTGGCGCGGGCTGCGGCGGAGAGATGCGGTCAGCCGGGAGAAGGGCCGTTTCCCTGCCGAGCCAGGTCCAGAGCGACTGCAAGCTCGGGGGGAAGGGCGAGGGCGTCTCCCGCCACACGCGCCGCCAGGAGCTGGCCGCAAAAGGCCGAGAGGGTGAGCCCGCGTGAGCCCAGCGCGGTCAACGCCCAGAGGCCGGGGGCGTCCGGGCCGAGCGCGCCGACCAGGGGCCGCCGGTCGGTGCTGGCGCAGCGCACGCCGGTCCAGGCGCGGACGGCGCCGGAGGCGAAGGCGCCAGCGAGGCCCTCGCCGGCGGCGGGCAGCAGGGCGCGGATGCGGTCGAGGTTGGCGGCATGGTCCTCAGGGCGGACCTCGGTGCCGGTCTCGCCGTGGCCGTAGGAGGAGCCGCTGAGCCAGGCCAGCCCCTCGGGCAGGGGAACGGCGGTGAGCAGGTGGCCGCTGCCGTTGACCGGAAAGGGTGGCAGCGGCTCGCCTTCGGCGCGCAAGCCCCAGGAGACCTGGCCTCGCACCGGCTGCAGGCGCAGGCGGCCATCAAGGAGCGGGCCGCTGCCGAGGGCGGCCGCGGCGACGACGAGGGAAGCCTCGGCGAGGACCTGGCCGTCTGCGTCCACGGCCTGCCAAATCGCATGGCGGGCCTGGGGTGGTCCGGATGTTGATTGCGAAGCTTGCGATGTGCCCAGGCTGTCCGCCGAGCGGCCGTGGGACTCACCCTCGACGCGAACCAGTCGTTCGACGCGCGCGCCGCCACGGAAGGTCACGCCCGGTTCGGACAACCAGGCGCGGACCAGGGCGCCGGGCCGAACCCAGCCTGCCTGCGGGTGCCAGATGGCAGCGGCGTCGGGCGGCAGGGAGGCCGCGGCCCGTTCATTCGCGGTGGCCGGGCGGCTGCCGCCGGTGGCGGCTTCAGGAAGTGCCGGGGGGCGGCTGCTGCGGATGCGGTGCTCGAGGGCGCCGTCGCATCGCCAGTCCTGCCCCTCGTGGAGCAGGCCGAGGGCCGTGAGGCGCCCGAGTTCGGCCCGGGTGGTCTGGATCCCGAGCCGGGTGAGGCGCGAGAGCAGGCCGTCGTCGGCGGAGAGGTGCGGGGCCATGAGCCCGGCAGGGAGGGCCGAAGCACCGGTGGCGGGCTCGGGTGCGGCGTCGAGCACTTGCACCTGCCAGCCCCGGCGCGCCAAGGCCGATGCAGCGGCCGCACCGGCAAGGCCGGCGCCGATCACCAGGGCGTGGGGGATGTTCAAGAGCGGGAATTACCCCGTGCCTGTCGGCGTAGCCCGAGGTCAGGACCGAAGCCAGCGGCCCGGGCCATGACAGGGGCGCGCGGAGGACGGCAGGCAGGCCGGGGCGTTGCGTGACCGAAGGCTCAGGCCGAGGGCGGCACGTAGCCAGCCGCCTGCTCGGCGCCACCGCCGAAGAAGTGGCTTTCCATCTGGCGCTTGAGGTACTCGCGGGCGCGCTGATCGGCGAGGTTGAGGCGGTTCTCGTTGACCAGCATGGTCTGGTGCTTGAGCCAGTCGGCCCAGGCCTGCTTGCTCACGCTCTCGAAGATGCGCTTGCCCAGTTCGCCGGGGTAGGGCGGGAAGTCGAGGCCTTCGGCTTCCTGGCCGAGCTTGATGCATTGAACGGTACGGGGCACGGGGACTCCTGAAGGGGTTCGGTGGGATTTGCTTATCTGGATATGCAACTGAGAACTCTGTCGTTCCCGTCGGGGCTGGGCCTGCGCAGAATCCGCCCGCTTCGCCACACGAAAACGGGAGGGCCGCAGGCCATGCAGCAACGCAGAGACTTTATCAAGATTCCCCTGGCCGCCGCGGCGGCGCTGGTCATGGGCGGCGCTTCCCTGGGGTTGAAGGCCCAGCCTGCGCCGGCAGGCGCACCGGCCCCGGTCACTTTGCTCAACGTCTCCTACGACCCGACGCGCGAGTTCTACGTCGAGTTCAACGCCGCCTTCGCCAGGTACTGGAAGGGAAAGACCGGCCAGGAGGTGACGATCAAACAGTCGCACGGCGGCTCGGGCAAGCAGGCCCGCTCCATCCTCGACGGGCTGGATGCCGATGTCGCCACCCTGGCGCTGGCCTTCGACACCGACGCCCTTCATGAACACGGCAAGCTGATTCCGAAGGACTGGCAGAAGCGCCTGCCGCACAACGCCTCGCCCTACCAGTCGACCCTGGTGCTGGTGGTGCGTGAAGGCAACCCCAAGGGCATCAGGGACTGGGATGACCTGGTCAAACCGGGCATCAAGGTCATCACGCCCAACCCCAAGACCTCGGGCGGCGCCCGCTGGAACTACCTCGCGGCCTGGGAATTTGCCCGCCGCAAGACCGGGGGCAGCGAGGCCAAGGCCAGGGAGTTCGTCGGCAAGCTGTTCGCGAACGTGCCGGTGCTCGACACCGGCGCCCGGGGCTCGACCATCACCTTCGCGCAGCGCGGCATGGGCGATGTGCTCATTGCCTGGGAGAACGAGGCCTGGCTGCTGGAGAAGGAATTCGGCGGCAAGGTGGACATCGTCTACCCCTCGCTGAGCATCCTGGCCGAGCCAGCGGTGACGGTGGTCGACAAGAACGTGGACAAGAAGGGCACCCGCGCCGTGGCCCAGGCCTACCTCGAGTACCTCTATACCGAGGAAGGCCAGGACATCATCGGCCGGCATTACTACCGGCCGGTCTCGCCCAAGGCCCAGGCCAAATACGGCAAGCAGTTTCCGAAGTTGCCCCTGGTGACGGTGGACCAGGCCTTCGGCGGTTGGGCCAAGGCCAGCGCCGACCACTTCGCGGACGGCGCGAGCTTCGACCAGATCTACACGCGACGCTGAAGCAGCCGGTTCTCGGGCAATCGCCGGCGCTGTAGGGGCGGATCTGAGGTATTCGCCGCCGAAGCCGCGGTCACGGGGTGCCGGCGGCACCCCGCCCGGTCAGCGACGCTTCTCGAGGGCCTCGGCGTTCACCAGCCCCTGCGGCTTGCCCTCGGCGAAGGCCACGATGTTGCGGAAGGCCGTGCCGTAGTAGTTCTCGTAGTTGTCCTTCTCGACGAAGCCCAGGTGCGGGGTGCACAGGGCGTTCGGCAGGGCCAGCAGCGGATGGTTGGCGCCCAGGATCGGCTCCTCCTCGAAGGTGTCGATCGCGGCGAAGCCGGGCCGGCCGGCCTTCAGTGCCTCGACCAGCGCGCCGGGCTCGATCAGTTCGGCGCGGCTGGTGTTGACGATGAGGGCGGTGGGCTTCATGCGCGCGAGGTCCTCGCGCTTGACGATGCCGCGGCTGGAGGGGCTGAGGCGAATCTGCAGGCTGATCACGTCGCTCTGCTCGAAGAAGGCTTCGCGCGAGGGCGCGACCTCGAAGCCGTCGGCGCGGGCCTGCGCGGTGGAGTCCGGGCCACCCCAGACCCACACCTGCATGCCGAAGGCGCGCCCGTAGTGGGCCACCTGCTTGCCGATGCGGCCGTAGCTCCACACGCCCAGGCGCCGGCCATGGAGCTGGTAGCCCATGTGACCCTGCCACTGGCCGCCCTTGAGGCGGTTGGCCTCGTCGACGATCTGCCGGGCGCTGGCCAGGACCAGGGCCCAGGTCAGTTCGGCGGTGGCGGTGCCGGCGCCGCTGCCTGCGGCGACCGCGATGCCGCGCTCGGTGCAGGCCTTGACGTCCAGGTGCGCCGCCACCGCGCCGGTCTGGCTGATGAGGCGCAGCTTGGGCAGGCGATCGAGCAGGGGGCCGTCGATGACCGTGCGCTCGCGGGTGAGGACGATGGCCTCGGCGTCGGCAAAGCGCGCCGCCAGGGCGTCGGTGCCCTTGACCGTGTCATGGTGGAGGGTGACCTCGTGTCCCTTCAGGACTCCGTAGCAGTCGAGGCGGCGGACGACGTCCTGGTAGTCGTCCGGGATGACGATGCGCATTCTGGTTTCTTTCAGTCGAGTTTGATCTGCAGCCGGTCGACCAGCGTCTTCCATTTGACGAGGTCGTTGCGGATGATTTCGCGGTATTCGGCCGGCGGCATGCCGCCGGCGTCGACCGCCGCATTGCGGAACTGCTCCCGCACCTCGGGCGTGGCCAGGGCGATGCGCACCGCGTTGTGCAGCAGGTTGACCATCGGCTCGGGCGTGCCGGAGCGGGCCAGCAGGCCGTACCAGCCGTGCACGTCGAAGTTGGGGAATCCCTGCTCGGCCACCGTGGGCACATCGGGCAGTAGCGCGATGCGCCGGCGCGGCGCTGCCGCCAGCGCGCGCAGCTTGCCGGCGCGGATCTGGGGCAGGGCGGAGTTGGTGTCCAGGAACATGCAGTCGACCTGGCCCGAGAGCAGGTCGTTGAGGGCCGGGCCTGCGCCCTTGTAGGGGACGTGGAGCATGGAGACCTTGGCCTCCGAGGCCAGCAGCGCGCCGGCCAGGTGGGCCGAGGTGCCGTTGCCCGAGGAGGCGTAGGTCACGCTGTTGGGCTTGGCGCGGGCGGCGGCCAGCAGGTCGGCCAGGCTCCTGGCCGGATGGTCCGCGCGCACCGCCAGCACGTGGGGAATGAAGCCCACCACGGTGACCGGGGTGAAGTCCCGCATCATGTCGTAGGGGTACTTGGGCATCAGCGCGGGGTTGGTCACCGCGAGGATGGAGGGGAAGGCCAGGGTGTAGCCGTCGGCCGGCGCGCGCTGCACCTCACCGAAGGCCACCAGGCCGCCGCCGCCGGGCTTGTTGTCGATGACAACCGGCTGGCCCAGGGTCTGGCTCATGCTCTTGGAGATGGCCCGGGCCATCATGTCGGTCGGGCCGCCCGGGGCGAAGGGCAGGACGATGCGCAGAGGCTGGGTGTAGGCGGGGGCCTGGGCCCGGGCAGGCAGGGCCGCGGCAAGGCCGGTCAGCGCCAGAAGGCCCAGGCAGTCGCGCCGGGTGGGCAGTTGGGGCATGGCTGTCTCCTCTTGGTTGTTCTGCGCGGGGATTGTCCGCAGGCGCAGGGCGCGCGCCATTGGTGAATTCCATGCATTGGAACGCCAGGGTGGACGCCGGGGGAGAAGCGGCGCACTCGCGCCGGGCCGGGTTCGGCCTCGGGAATGTGGATGGGGGCAGGGTTCGCGCCGGCGCGGCCTGCCGACAGGGAGGGGCCGGTAGAATCGGCCGCGTCGGAGCGTAGCGCAGTCTGGTAGCGCATCTGGTTTGGGACCAGAGGGTCGTAGGTTCGAATCCTATCGCTCCGACCAATCTTCCCCGCCCGCCGCCCAGTGTTTGATCTGCTTGGGGTCGGGATGCCCGGGTGCTGTCGGAAATGTCCGGGTGCGGGACGAATCCGTTCGGATCGGGACCGCCTTTTTTTCCTGGCTGCCGCGTACGTTCATCCCGGCAGCCAGAGGCTGAAGGCGCAGCCCCGGCCCTCGAGGTTGCGCACTTCCACCCGGCCGCCATGCTGCTCGGCGATGCTTCGCACCAGGTACAGGCCCAGGCCCGCGCCGGGCTGCTCCAGGGCGCCGCGGCCACGGTAGAAGCGCTCGAAGATGTGCCCGATCTCGTCGGCTGGGATGCCCGGCCCCTGGTCGCGCACCTCGAAGCGCACCCCGCCCGCGTCGCTGGCCAGCTCCAGGGTGACCGCCTCGCCTGGCGGGCTGTGCCGCAAGGCGTTGCCGACCAGGTTGTGCAGCGCAATTTCCAGCAGGCCGGCGTCGCAGGTGACGGTCAGGTGGTCGGGGCCGATCACGTTGACCCGGCCGTCTTTCGCCTCCGCCAGGTCCTGCGCCAGCCTGCGACACAAGGCGGCCGTGTCCATGCGGGCCAGCTCCAGCGGCCGCTGGTCCAGCAGCTGGCGTTCGCTGGCCAGGTAATGCTCCATCAGTGACCGCATCCGGGCCGAAGCCTTGAGGATCTTCTCCACACGCTGCCGCGAGCGGTCCTGCAGCTCGGCCGCCTGCAACAGGTTGTCGGCGCTGGCATCGATGATGCTCAGCGGTGTGCGGAACTCGTGCGAGACCATGCTGGTGAAGTCACGCTGTTCGTCGCGCAGACGCGCCTCCTGGCTGGCCCGCGCCTCGGCCGCCTCCTTCTCGCGTCGCATGCGGCTGTAGCCGCTGAAGATGGCGGTGCTCATGACCAGGATGTGGATGAACCCGCCAATCTGGTAGCTGTTGTCGTTCCAGAAGTTGGGCTCGATCAGGCCGAGGTTGCGCGCATAGCGCCAGGCCACGCCCAAGTAGTAGAAGCTGAACGCGAGCAGGAACAGGCGCGCGTCTGGCCGGCCTTCCAGGGCCAGGCGCAGGGTCATCGTGGCCGTGAAAAGGATCATGGCCACGGTGGCGGTCTGTACGGCAGGCACCACCAGGTCGTAGAGGCCCGCCAGCGAGCCCACAATCCCGGTCGCGCCGACAAGGAGGGCCGCCCGCAGCGCCCAACGGGTCGCGCGTGGCCAGCGCAGGTCCAGGCGCAGGAAGGCGATGCCGAAATGGCTGGCGACCATCAGACCCAGGCTCAGCGACACCCCCAGCAGGTCCACCCACCAATGGCGGCTCACCTCGGGCACAAACTGGGAGGGCCACCCTGCGGTGAGGTAGGAGGCGGAAACAGTCGCCAGCACATAGGCGATGTAGACGAGGTGGATGCGCTCGCGGGTCCATGCCCAGAAGCCAAGGTAGAAGGCCGCCACCAGGGCATAGGTGCCCAACCTGCCTCCCCAGACGAACGCCTCCCGCGCGTCGGACTGCAGTTTGGACTGGGGGTGCCACAGGACGAGCCGGGCCGACAACGAGGTCCGGGTCGCCAGCCGCAGCCAGTAGGTCCGCGGACCGGTGCTCTCGATACGCAGGGGGAACAGGGGCTGACGGTGCTGCAGGCGCTGTACCGGCGACCAGCCCCCCGTACCGTCCGGGCCGAAAAGGCTGGCGTGCTCGATGACTGTCTGGTCCAGCTCCAGCCACCAGCTCCGCTGCAGTCCATCGTCGGGGCGGTCGATCGTGATGCGGACCCAGACCGCGTCGCGCGTGAAGCCCATCGACAGGACGTCTCTCATCGGTGTGAGGTCGGCCTCGGGCCTGCGGGCGACCTCGGCCAGGGGGAGCTGTCCCGACGGGTCCCGCAGGTAGCTGGCTTTCCAGGCCAGCGCAGCCATGGGCGGACCCGTCTCGGGTTCGGCGTGAGCGACCCCCACGACGGCGCCCGCTAGCGCCAGCCACAGGCCGGCCAGGAGGAGGAGGGGAAGGCGCCACAATCGCATCCCGGGTTTTTACCTCAGCCCGGCCGTGTGAGACTTCATCAGAATCGGGCGGTCCCGCGCCCTAGCATTGCGCCGTGATCCGCATCCTTCTCCTCGACGACGAACGCGAACTCCGCGAGGAGATCGCCGATTACCTGCGCGGCGCCGACCTGGAAGTCGACGAAGCGGGCAGCCTGCGCCAGTTCCACCAGCAGTTTTCCGCTGAACGCCACCCCGTGGTGGTGATCGACCGGACCCTGCCCGACGGCGACGGCCTGGACCTGGTGGATGACCTGCGCCGTAGCGGATCGCAGTGCGGCATCGTGGTCTTCACCGCCCGCGATGCCAGCCTGGACCGCATCAGCGGCTACCGGCGCGGCGCCGACCATTACCTCACCAAGCCGATCCGTCTGGAGGAGTTGGCCGCCGTCATCGGGGCCCTGGCCCGCCGGGTCGCGCCCTCGGCGCAGTGGCAATTGCGTGAGGCCGACTGGTCGCTCGTCGTCCCGGGCTCGGCCCCGATCCGCCTTACCGCCCAGGAGCATGCCTTGCTGCGGGGACTCGCGCGAAGCCGGACCCGGTCGCTGTCCCGCGCCCAGATCGTCGAGGAACTGGGCAAGGACGCCGACACCTACGACCCTCGCAACCTCGACGCCCTGGTGCTGAGGCTACGCCGCAAGGTCGCCGAAGCGAGCGACCAGTCCCTCCCGCTGAAGGCGGTTCACGGGACGGGTTACGCGCTGACCCAGGCAGTGGAAATCGTCTAGCGGCTGCAGGAGCCTCTGATCGATGACCCAAAAGTCATGGGTCGTTAGATTTAGCCGTTACGGGTAAGTAGAGTCAGGCGAGTGGCCCCCATGGGATAGAGAGCCCAGGGTCCCGGAGACCTGAATGACTACCAAAGATTTCAACGGGCGCCCCCGCGCCCTGCGCCTGTGCGCGCTCGCGCTCGCCTGCCTGGCCGTCGTCGGCTGCGCCAGCGTGTCCCCCACCGCCCTCGAGGGCAGCGCGCTGGCCAAGGCCAATGCCGCGGACCGCAGCGCGATGCGCAAGGGTGTCGAGCCGATCGACGGCCCCTTGACGCTGGAAGAGGCCTTGGCCCGCGCGCTCAAGTACAACCTCGACCGCCGCACCCGGATGATGGAAGAGACGCTGGCCCTGGGCCAGCTGGACGTGAGCCGCTACGACACCCTGCCGCGGGTGATGGCCCAGGCCGGCTACGCCTCCCGTGACAGCACCCGCTACACCTGGAGCAGCGCCTACCCGAACACCAGCCCGACCAGCAGCGATCCGGCCAGCACCTCGACCTCCGCCGAGAAGAACCACACCACCTCCGACCTGGGCCTCACCTGGAGCGTGCTGGACTTTGGCCTGGGCTACTTCGGCGCGCGCCAGCAGGCCGACCGCCTGTTGATCGCCGGCGAGAAGCGCCGCCGCGCCATGCACCTGCTGATGCAGGACGTGCGCACCGCCTACTGGCGCGCCGCCAGCGCGCAGCTGCTGCGCGAGGATGTGTCCCGCACCATCAAGGTCGCCGAAGAGGCCCTGGGAGACTCCCGCACCGCTGCCGACGACCGGGTGCGCAACCCGCTCGACCCGCTGCGCTACCAGCGCCAGCTGCTGGAGAACCTGCGCCTGCTCGAGTCCATCGACCAGGAGCTGGCCTCGGCCCAGGTTGACCTGGCCGCGCTGATCAACGCGCCCCTGGGCCAGCCGATCCGGATCGCCCAGACCGACCTGCGCAACATCGGCGACGAGGTCGTCCGCGTGCCGATGACGCACCTGGAAGAGACCGCGCTGGCCCGCAATGCCGACCTGCGCGAGCAGCACTACGCCAGCCGCATCGCCCGCGAGGAGACCCACCGCGCGCTGCTGCGCCTGTTCCCCAATCTGTCGTTCAACTACGGCGCCAAGTACGACTCCGACAGCTACCTGCTCAACCGCCACTGGAACGAGGCCGGCGCCCAGCTGTCCTTCAACCTGATGGGCCTGCTCTCCGGCCCGGCGCAGCTGCGCATGGCCGACGCCGGTGTGGCCCTGGCGGACCAGCGCCGCATCGCCACCCAGATGGCGGTGCTGACCCAGGTCCACCTGGCCCGCCTGCAGGTGATCAATGCCCGCAGCCAGTTCGACCGCGCCGAAGCCATCTACGGCACCGACCGCAAGATCTCCGAGCTGATGCGTAACCGCCAGGCCGCCCAGAGCCAGAGCAAGCTGGACCTGGTGAGCGCCGAGACCGCCGCCATCCTGAGCCTGCTGCGCCGCTACCAGGCCCTGGCCCAGGTGCAGGTGGCCGAGTACCGGCTGGTGGCCACCCTGGGCCTGGAGCCTGCGGTGGGCGACACCCAGTCCACCCCCCTGTCCAAGCTCAAGGATCAGCTGGGTCAGGCGCCCGCGCCCTGGCAGAGCCTGATGCAGGGCCCGCAGGCGGTGGTGACCCCGGTGATCCCGACGGTCGTCGCCAAGGGGGCCTGGTGAGTCTTCTCGACGCTGCCAGGCGCCCCCTGATGGTGGCTGCCCTGGTGGCAGCCGTGGGAACAGGCGCCGCCCAGGCCCAGACCGCC
>JACCDI011386839.1_pt1 | contig 10515 bp, 8 predicted proteins | sample 7442791 | NCBI WGS metagenome assembly JACCDI01 (sample SAMN15323434, study PRJNA562643) | freshwater metagenome | isolation source: river surface water | place: USA:Blue River Watershed | collected 2017-08-15
CTTTTGGCAGCACAGCTAAAATATCGAGGAACAATTTTTTACTTTCGCCAAAATTTAAATCGCGCTGCAAAATGGCGTAAAGCAGTGCTAACGCATCCGCAGAACGTTGTACTGCTTGATACTGGACAGCCAGTTGCTGTTGCAGTTCCATGTTTTCCGGAGCAAGTGCTAATTGCCGCTCTAATTCGCGGATCTCTGGACTATCAGCAGCTTGCTGCGCCAACTCAATTAACGCTACGACTTCGTGATACAGCGCATCTTGATCGGCAAGACCGATCTGATCAGTTAATTCGATGGCGAGTTCAATTTGACCCAACTTGGCCGCGCAATAAGCAAGTTGTAACTTGGCATCGGCACGCTCAGGCGCTAGTGTCAGCACTTGTTTTAATAAAGGCACGGCTTCAGCCCATTGGCTGTTGCTCAACAACGGCTGCGCTTGCGACAACAACAAATCTTGTTGCGATGGCAAAAACGCCGCTAAGCGTTGCCGGATTTGCGCTTCGCTTTCTACCTGAGCAAAGCCATCTACCGGTTGACCATCTTTGATAAATAACACTGTTGGCAGACTGCGGACTCCAAACTGCATTGCCAATTGCTGCTCAACACTACAGTTCACTCGAGCCAAGACTAAATGCTCAGGATATTCACCGGTAATAGTCGCTAAAATCGCGGTCAACTGAGCACTTGGCTCGTAACCTTCTGCCCAAAAATCAAAAATCACCAGTTTGTGCTGTGACAAATCCAGTAATTCCCGAACATTATCAAAACTGACATCGACTTGATTGACTAACACGCCATTGATTTCCTATAAAATTCTTATAGAACTACTATGTGGTTCAACACCTTAATTTGCAAGGTTTGCGCGACGACTTTGTCGAAACTCACGCTAGTTTTTTACAAATATTCAACTTGTGAGAAAAGGAAGCATAAAAGCTGCTGACAACGGCACTGAAAGTCTAAAAAAGGGTCGACAAAACTTCGCCAGATCCCGTAAAGTAAGGGTTGAACGAGCCTCACCACAATGAACTGCGAAAAATCAGCAGTCACTACAACTATATAGGCCGTAGTTTGAACTTTGTTTGCAGCGAATGCTGCCAACTTTGACCACGTAAGCAGAATATCTTGTCACCCGACAAGTTCCGATCCGGCAAAGCCTTTGCGCTTCACCGGTATTTTTGCCTATGCAAACTATGAGACCTGAGTAATGAGCCAACCACATCAACCAGAAATGCTGTCTGGCGGCGCCATGCTAATCCAAGCTCTTCACGATGAAGGCGTGGAATATGTTTATGGTTACCCCGGCGGCGCCGTGTTACACATTTATGATGCTTTATTTCAGCAAAATAATGTCAAACACGTCCTGGTCCGCCATGAGCAAGCTGCAACACATATGGCGGACGCTTACGCCCGAGCCAGCGGCAAAGCTGGCGTCGTGCTTGTCACCTCAGGCCCTGGCGCAACCAATGCCGTCACTGGTATTGCCACTGCCTATATGGATTCAATTCCGATGGTAGTGATTTGTGGTCAAGTAATGAGCCACTTAATCGGCGACGATGCCTTCCAAGAAACCGATATGCTTGGGATTTCCCGACCAATTGTGAAACACAATATGTCGGTGCGTCGACCTGAAGATATTCCGTATTTAGTGAAGAAGGCCTTCTATATCGCGCAAAGCGGTCGGCCGGGTCCTGTGGTATTGGATATTCCAAAAGATATGACAATGCCGAATCAGAAGTTTCCGTATCAATATCCAAAAGATATTAAGCTTCGCTCTTACAACCCAAATGCTAAAGGCCATCCAGGGCAAATCAAAAAAGCACTGGCTACTATTTTGGCAGCGAAAAAACCTGTGCTTTACGCCGGTGGCGGGGTCATTTTAGGCAGAGCCTCTGAAGAGCTGACCGAACTTGCCAAGCGTTTAAACTTGCCAGTTACCAATACTTTGATGGGCTTAGGCGCATATCCAGCCACGGATCCGCAGTTCATCGGTATGCTCGGCATGCACGGTAGTTTTGAAGCGAATCAGGTGATGCATAACGCCGATGTGATATTTGCCGTCGGTGCCCGTTTTGATGACCGAGTCACCAACGCCACTAAAAAATTCTGTCCAAATGCCACCATCATTCATATCGACATTGATCCGGCGAGCATTTCAAAAACCGTCACCGCACATATTCCAATTGTGGGCTTAGTGAAACCTGTACTGCAGGAAATGCTGAGTCAGCTCGATAAAATGGCTGGCAAGCCTGATTCCACTATCGATGCGGCAGCACTTAGCAGCTGGTGGGCACAAATTAATGCCTGGCGTGAGGTTCATGGCGGTCGTTATGAACAACGCACAGATTTACTTAAACCACAGGCGGTTATTGAAGCGGTGTGGCGTCAAACCAATGGCGATGCTTACGTCACTTCGGACGTTGGTCAGCACCAAATGTTTGCCGCGCAATATTACAAGTTTGATAAACCAAATCGCTGGATCAACTCCGGTGGTCTTGGCACCATGGGCTTTGGTTTACCTGCAGCAATGGGCGTGAAATTGCACTACCCAGATGCTGAGGTGGTTTGTGTGACCGGCGAAGGTTCGATCCAAATGAACATCCAAGAACTTTCAACCTGTAAGCAATATGGCCTGGGCGTCAAAATCATCAACCTGAATAACGGCTATTTGGGCATGGTGAAGCAATGGCAGGACATGAACTACGACTCTCGTTATTCGAGCTCATACATGGATTCGTTGCCAGATTTCGTAAAGTTGGCGGAAGCTTATGGCCATGTAGGCATTCGGGTTACTCACCCAGACGAGTTAGAACCAGCGTTAGCGCGAGCCTTTGCGCTCAAAGATCGCTTGGTATTTTTGGATATTCATATTGATCCTAAAGAACACGTTTATCCAATGCAGGTACCTGGTGGTGCCATGAACGACATGTTCTTAAGTAAAACGGAGCGGACTTAATATGCGGCATATCATTGCATTATTGCTGGAAAACGAGTCTGGCGCTTTAGCACGTGTGGTTGGTTTATTTGCGCAACGTGGTTATAACATCGATTCACTGACAGTTGCGGCGACAGAAGATCCAACCATGTCGCGCTTAACCATGGTGACTCGCGGTGATGACCAAGTCATTGAACAAATCACCAAGCAGCTGCACAAACTGATTGAAGTGGTGAAACTGGTCGATTTGAGCGAAAGCGCACATATCGAGCGGGAACTGATGATGGTCAAAGTGAAAGCTAACGGCGACCAACGCGAAGAAGTCAAACGTACAGCTGACATCTTCCGCGCCCAAATTATCGATGTCTCCCCAACCACCTACACCATTCAGGTGGTTGGCACTTCCGAAAAACTGGAAGCTTTTATTGAAGCACTAACTGGCACGCAAATTTTAGAAACTGTGCGTACTGGTGTTTCTGGTATTTCTCGCGGCGAAAAAGCGCTCGCGCTTTAAGTCCTATGCTGACCCCAGCAGCCTTCGTTGCTGGGGTCTTTTCCACAAAACTGCCGGACAACTCTCAGCGCTAAGCCTTGCGGCTACTGGTCATACTTGAACATTTCTGGCATGCTATGCTTTTTTAGATTTAGGACACATCATGACCGACGGCAATCCAGATCAGCTTGATCACCAGTTACTCTTTGAGATTATTGAAAACCAACTGGCTGACGGTCACCCGAAAAAAGTCAAAGAAACCTTAATGCGTCTTTGCATGACTGGCCATAGCCGCGATGAAGCACTAGAGCTTATCGCCTGTGCGTTAGCTCCCGAAATGCATCTAGTGGTTGAATTAGGCGAATCTTTTAATCTGTCACGTTATGAAGCCCAACTTGACACGCTGCCAGAAACTCCATGGATTGCCGGCGAGTAATATCAACGCGCTTTGCTAATCAACTGCAGGATAGCTGAATTGAAGAACAATCTCGTGGTACTCGGAGCGCTGTTGTGGTTAGTCAGCGCTTGTCAAACAGTCAGCCATTCTCCAAAGATCGCGCCAGAAGCCCAGCTTTATCAAAAGACTGTCCAGTCTTTACCAAAACCAGCCGAGCTGCCTGCCTACGAGAAGTTGTATCAGAGCTATTTGCAGCATCCATTAATCCTGACCTCAAGCAAAAATTGGCAGGCATTTGAACAACAAGCAACGGCTTTGGATATTGCGCAATGTCAGACCTTGCCTTGGCAAGAGCAATTGTCGGCAAATTTTTGGAGCCTCAGTTTCTATCGCCTCGCCACCAACTGTTTTGAAAACCACGGGGCAACTGAGCAGTTAAAGTTATTTAGCGCCTATCAAAGTTATCACCTGCAAGGGATTTTGAGCACTGGTAACGGCAAAAGTAGCTCTTCAGCCTATCGAATTAATAGTTTTGCCGATGCTCATGAAGTGTTGCGACATCTCGGCATGGAAACGCAGGACTACTACGCTGACCTAAACGCTTATGGCAGCGCCTTATTATACGTAGTTCAAGCCTATGATAATAATGACAATAAGTTTAAAAAAGTCTATTTCCAAAACGAGCCTTACCTCTATGCGCTCGAGCAATATCCTTACCCATTTATTGGACTATCCAATGGCTGGCAGCGAGTATTGCTACCTGAGTTTGCCAAGGCTAATCCGGTTCTAGGTTTACCCTTAGCTCAGCAGGCTATTGTAGAAAAACGTTACACCGATGCAGTGCTCATCTATCGCAACGCTATTGCTGAAGATTCATTACAAGCTCGCGTCGAACTGGCTGAGCTGTGCTACCTCGCCAAGACCGCGCTAAAACAACAAGATTGCTACCACGAGCTCATAGAAGCCGCAGATCGCGATTATGTGCCTGCGCTTGAATTGTTGTTGTACTTACATCACGAAGGTCGGATAGCGAACTCTACTGATAAAATCAAAGCGGATTTACGGCAGACTATCAACGACATGGCAGGCAATGGCCATGCTGAGATGGCATTAAGCCGTCAGTATTTCAATCAAACCTTTGAACATCGCAACGCCAAAAAAGCCAGTGAATGGCTGGAAAAAGCTATCAGCGCAGGCCATCCACAAGCGGCGTTTTACCAAATTGTCTGGCAGCTTGATCAAAAAACTATCAGCGATGAGAAGGCGACCGCACAATTTCGAAAACTTGCTAACGAAGGCTCATCGGAAGCCGCCTATCGCACTGCGTCACGCATCATGCAGGATGACAAGCCTAGCGCCAGCGATATCCAGCTAGCGCAGACGTTATTGCTGCAAGCCAAACAAGCATTCCATCCAGAGGCAGATTATCTGCTTGCTGTTGGTTACGAATCCAAAATTTTCCAGTTACCCCAAGGCATGGATCAGAGTTACATGCTGCAACTGTACCAAAATTCAGCCCAGAAATATCTACCACGAGCCATGCAGCGGATGGGTGATCTTTATCTGGAAGGCAAATTAATCCCTAGAAATGCTGAAATGGCACAAAATTGGTTCTTGATGTGCGCCCGTTTAAACAACGTCGCCTGCGCATTTAACGCAGCGGTGATGCTTGATAGTGGCGATGGTATTCCGGTGAATTACCAAGACGCATTTAGTTTATTTAGTTTTGCCGCCGACAATGGTCATCCATCAGCAACTAATCGACTCGCCCTGATGTATTTGTATGGCAGAGGCGTCGACGCTGATGTCAACAAAGCGTTGAAGTTATTGGAGGCTGCGGCAAGTCGTGGCAGCGAAAACTCCCGATTATTTTTGGGGGTGATTTACCTTGAAGGTGAATTTGTGAACCAAGATCTGGCTGTGGCCAAAGCCCATTTTTCGAAAATTAAACATAATCCTAAAGCCGCAGAATATCTAAACAATTGGGACAGTTACGTACAGAAATTCCAACAAGCCAAATAGATCCATCTAATAGAAACACCATGCGGCAAACTGTGCATATTTCGTGACTAAATGTAATGCCACTATTCTAATGACTGTTACTTGAGATAAGCTCCTGCACATTGTGTTTTGGAGCTTATCTCAATGAAATTTAGTCAAAAATATTTAGTCCCAGCATTACTCGCCTCAAGTTTAGTGTTTGCGAACTCAGCAGCTGCAACTGTAGTACTGGTTAAAACCAGCTTAGGTAATTTCGAAGTCGATTTATTTGATAAAACAACCCCAGTAACCGTCACCAACTTTCTGACTTACGTTAACGCCGGCAGTTACAACAACACAGTCTTCCATCGCAGCGTGACAAACTTTGTGGTGCAAGGCGGCGGTTTTACCTACAGTGGTAATAATGCGAGCCCTTTTAGCGCCGTCACCCAAAGAGCAGCTATCAGCAATGAGCCGAAATTATCGAATGTTCGCGGTACTATTGCGATGGCAAAAATCTCAGGCGATCCAAATAGCGCAACCAATCAATGGTTTGTAAACTTAACTGATAACAGCTCAAATCTAGATCTACAAAATGGTGGCTTTACTGTGTTTGGGCAGATCAGCGCTCAAGGTATGGAAATCATTGATAACATCGCTAAATTACCAACGAACTTAAGCCCAGCATTTCCTGGTGTACCGCTGCGTAATTACACCACTGCGGATAGTCAAGCCAGCAAGGTTGTCACTGCGAGCAATATCGTGTTCATTGAGAATATCTCAGTGATTAATAACGATGCAAACAGTTCATCAACGCTAAATCCAAAGGTGAATACCTTAATTAACCAACAGCCAGCCACCGAAAGTTCAGGTGGTAGCATGGGTTTTGCGACCTTGTTGCTCAGTCTGCTAGTTTGGCGTCGTCGCCTTTCTGCATAAGTTGTTGTTGCAGGCATTGTTGACACCAACATGCCCGCAAACTAAAACCATCCGCCAAAGGCAAGAATGGCTGCTGCATACACCAGCAGACACTGTCAGGACTGTTACTTTCGCCGCATCGGTTTGCTTGGCCACAACCTGGACAGATCTCACTTTTCATACGGGCTCCTTTGCAAGATGCTGTTTCAATAACATGCCTGCTTCTGCAATATGTTGATGTAACAGCGTAACAGCTGCGGGCACGTCGCCCTGCTCTAGCAGGGAAAGTAACTGCCAATGTTCATCGCTACTTCGTTGTTGATAATTTAACGCCAGTTCTTGGAATCCCAAATACATGGCAACACGTTGATGTAACTGATTCAGGATCTGCAAGAGCATAGGCTTTGCTGCCGCTTCATACAATGTTTGATGGAATCGCCAATTTAGATCACCTCGGGTTAGTGCCGGCAAATTAGCTTGTTCTGCAAGCAACAAGCAATCCCTTGCCGCACCGAGAATTTGAAAGTTGAGTGCGGGCGCGGCAAGACTAAGCATCAGCGGCTCAAGTTGCAGGCGGATCAAGCACAATTCTTCAGCTTGCTCCGCACAAAGTTCAGGTACTTTGACCCCAGCCTTGCCCTGACTAACTAACCAACCTTCAGCTTGTAATCGCACCAAGACATCACGAATTGGAATACGACTTGTCTGGTAATGTACGGCCAAGCTTTGTTGAGTTAATACCTTGCCTGGCGGCCAAAACCCCTGTCTGATATCGGTAACAATCGTTTGATAAAGCTCAGTTTTTGCCACGTAACCACCCTTGAATTGCCATGACTAAGACACCCACGAGCAAACCCCAAAATGCCGATGCCAAGCCAAAAAAACTGACTCCAGAAGCAGTCAACAATAAGGTTAACATCGCCGCGTCGCGGTGAGGTCCATCTTGGGTAGCTTGTTGTAAATTAGTGGCGATGGTGGTGAGCAGTGCCAGGCCTGCCAGCACCGCCACCAACACTGTTGGAAACGCCGCAAACAATGCCACAACTGAAGCGCCTGCGATCCCCGTCAGCAAGTAAAAAAATCCTGCTGCGATGCCCGCAGTATAACGACGGCTCGGTTCTGGATGCGCTTCAGGCCCAGCACAGATCGCGGCCGTAATTGCAGCAAGATTTATCGAGAAATTGCCAAAAGGTGCGGTCAGTAGGGTAATCAAACCAGTCCAGCTTAATAATGGCGACACCGGCACCGCATAGCCACTGGTGCGCAGAACTGCTAAGCCAGGGATATTCTGTGCGGACATCGTTACCAAAAATAATGGCAAACCAACACCCAGCATTGCCTGCCAATTAAATTCTGGAGTAACCCAAAGTGGCGCGACAATCGACAATTCCACACTATGAAAATCCAAACGACCAGCACCCCAACACCAAAGTGTCGACACCAGCAGTACCAAAGGTACCGTATAACGTGGCAACAAAATCTTTGCCAGTACATACACCAACAACATCACGGCAATAAGCTCAGGCTCGCTCGGTAAATCTTTGAAAATCGCGAAACCAAACTGCAATAGAATGCCCGCCAGCATGGCACTAGCCAGAGGTAGCGGCAGATATTTTGCTAAGCGGTCAAACCAACCACTGAGGCCAATTGCTAGCGTTAACACAGCGCTAAACATAAAAACACCAATGGCTTCCGGCAAACTATAACCTGCAAGGCTAGTCGCCAATAAAGCCGCACCCGGTGTCGACCAAGCGGTTAAAATGGGCGTTTTCCAGTAGTAAGAAAAGCCGATACAAGTAATGCCCATGGCAAAACCGAGGATACTGATCCATGACGCCACTTGTGCTTGGTTTGCGCCGGCAGCTGCCGCGGCTTGCAGCACAATGGCCACCGAGCTGGCAAAGCCAACCAGAACAGCAACAAAGCCTGCGGCAATCGCAGCGAATTGCCAATCACCTACTTTCATTGCAGATTTCACTCAGATATCCCCCTGATCTCACGGTTTAACGCCTAGATTTGTTAAATTTTTTCATGCCCACAAAATATATACCAAATAAAAATTTGTATACATTTTATGACTTAAATTAAGCAAATCAACAAACGACATGACGAATAGGATTGTCACGTTTTGCTTAATTGCAGCGTTGCTCCAGTTTGCGCATGACAACGTTATCAATTAAAGTTGCGACTATTGCGAGCGAAAGGATCTGTTATGAAAACTAGGCTGCGTGCTATTTGTTGTGCTGTGTTATTGAGTGTGCCTGCAGTTGCAGCGGAAACCGCCGTGGATTATTACGAGTCGGCGTTGACGTATAGCCACCAGCAACAATGGCGTGAAGCCGAACTTGAACTTCGTAACAGCTTAAAAATAAACCCCAATTACTTACCTGCTCGCCTCTTGCTCGGGCGGGTGCTTTTACAAACTGAACAATGGCCTAGCGCTGAAAAAGAACTAACACTGGCGCTTGATGGCGGTGCCGCAGCAGATCCATTGGTGTTTGATGTAATCCGTACTTTACTTGCCCAACAAAAAGCCGATGAAGCTAGTTTTATGCTGACTCGCTTCGTTGAACTACAACAATTACCAAGCTATCGCTTGATGCAAGCAAATTTAGCCAAACTGCGTTTTCAATATCCAGAAGCTGCGACGATCTATAGCAGTTTGGTAAAAACCACGACGGCGGAAACAAAGTTAACTGCAGAACTTAGTGCCGAAGCCCGTTATGAATATGCGGATCTGTTGTTTAAGCAACAACAATACGCGTTGGTCGATGCCGAATTAGCGCAAATCTCGAAGGACAGCACGCAGGCGCGAAAAGTAGCTCTTCTGCAAGCAAAGTTATTCCAAAACCAACAGAAACTACCGCAAGCTGAGGCTATCTACAGTGAGTTATTACAACGGGATGCCAACGACGCCGCTGCAATTATCGGCAAAGCGCAACTGCTCATTGCCCGCAATGCGTTAACTGATGCTTTAGCCTTAGTCGTTAAGTTTCGTGAATTACAACCGAATAACCCGTACGGGCAATTACTGCATGCATCGATTTTAGGTTTGCAGGGTGACGAGTCGGGTGAAAATCGCTTACTCAAACAAATCCAACAGCAACTTGCGAGTTTTGATTCTGCAGTTCGTGAAGCAGAAGATGTATTGATGCTCAGTGCGATGCTGGATTTTAGCGACGAAAAGTATGAACAAGTCATCACGAAATTAAATCGCTACCAACAGCTTTATCCGAACAATTCACAGGTTAGTCAATTACTTGCGCAAAGCTATTTGCAAAGCAACGACCCGCAATTAGCCAGCAAACACATCCGTGAAGCGATAGTACAAAACCCAACTGATGCCAATTTATATTTGATCAGTGCCGCTATCGCTCGAGCGGAAAAAGATACCAAGCTTGAGTTGGCAGTATTGCAGGAGGCCGTTGGCCGCTTTGCCAATAATGACGCGATCCGGCGAGGTTATGTTCAAGCACTGCTGCGTAATCAACAACAAGCCAAAGCCCGAGACTTTCTCGGTCTGAATGACAAAAACTCTGAAACAATGTTAGCCGACCAACTGTTGTTAGGCTATCTGCAGCTAGAAACCGGTTTGTTCAAAGATGCGCTCGCTACTGCGCAGACCCTGCTGGACCTGACTAACTCCAAGGTGGAAGTTTTCCAATTTGCTGGAGATGTTTCAGCAAAAACGGGCGATCAAAAACTGGCAGCGCAATTGTACCAACAGGCCTTAGTGCTAGATGCTGATTACAAGCCTGCTTTATTGTCATTGGCGAGTCTAAAGCTGCAGCAGCA
>JACCDI010182935.1_pt1 | contig 10509 bp, 1 predicted proteins | sample 7442791 | NCBI WGS metagenome assembly JACCDI01 (sample SAMN15323434, study PRJNA562643) | freshwater metagenome | isolation source: river surface water | place: USA:Blue River Watershed | collected 2017-08-15
GAATGCAGATCGAGGAGGTTGACCCCACGTTGAAGTTCGAACGAACACCGCGGCAAGGTGCCGCGATATCGGTCTTCGTGGCCGCAGTGGTCGCACTGTCGACACATGCGAGTGCACAGCGTACTCAAAAGTCGTCGGGTGCGTTTGCTGTGCCACAGACAAAGTTTCCGGGGTTGGGCGATGCTCGCTTCCTCCCATCGGACGTTACTAAACGTCGATTGGAAGTACCATCAGACCAAGCTGGCAAAACACGTCGCCAAATTGGCGGACCAAATGGTGCCAACGTAGCTGAGCAGGTCGTAGATGCATATCCAACGCCTGGGATAGACCAACGCACACCATTTGTTACCGAAGACGAGCAATACATCTACTTTGCTGGAGCATCTGCGACATCAGGTGTCCATCAGCTCTACCGCCTTACCGCAGGCTCGGTCAACAACCCATCCCAGCCAGGTACGACGGTTCCCGTCGCACTGACGGCTGAGGCTGGAGCGGATCACCAGTTCCCAGTTGTAAACCCTGCAGGCAACCGAATCGTCTTCTCCAAGTCGACTGATGGTCTTGCGGTCGATGATCCAAACAAGGTTTGGAACCTCTACGCATCAAACATCCCATCATCCGGTACGTTGTCCACAACACCTCCTGGGGCAACCAACCTGATTGCATTGTCTGCTGGCCGCACATTCCGTGGGCGGACATTCACTTCGGTAGGGCGTGCATGCTGGATCGGTTCCAATGACATTGTCTTCTCTGCCAAGCTGAACGGTGATGCGAACTTCCATCTCTTTTCCATCAACACCACGACGCTTACCATCTTTCAAATCACGGCAGGTAATGCGGATGAGCGAAACCCATCGGCTAGCCCTGATGGACGTTGGATTGCATTCGACTCTAACGCGGCACCATCTGTAGCTGGAACCGGCTACACAGGCGGAACCAATCCTGTTACCGAAACAGTTGATGGTGACCCTGCTACGGCTGCAAACGTAAACGCATCAGGTAAGCGAAATATTTTCATCTGTGGCATTTACGGTGCTAATCCCCGCCAGTTCACAAGCCGCTATGCGGGAGCTGCCGATACGGATAACGTACAGGCATCCTGGTCCAGTCTCCGCGCTAACCCATACACGAATGCAGCCGGTACAAACCTCTACCTCGTGTGGGCGTCGACTCGTCAACCGGATGTTGTTGGTAACCCAACGGCATACACTGATGGTGACACGCATGATGTTTACATGGCACAGGTCTCTGCAAACAGTGGAAACTCACTGCTCACCGAGCTTGCGCCAACTGTAGCGCAGAGTGCGAAGCAGGTTACAACAGTCGATCCGACATATGCATACGACGATACATATCCTGTATGGTCGCCTGTTATCACGATGAACCGGGTCGCGTTCCAGTCTGATCGTACGGGTAACCTGAACGTCAACAACTTTGGTGAAGGATTCACAGCTACGCCTGGTAAGCGTGACTTGTTCCTCGCCAGTGCACTTGATGTATCTGCTCCTACCCTCCTTCGTTATGACACGAATTCCTCAACTGGTGAAATCGTTCATATCAATCAGGGGACGACTTACAATCCAAACGCATCGATTCGTAATCGTGATCAGGGGCTTCTTCCTGGACAGGATGTCTTCTTCACAGTTCGCGCTGATGATCGTGAAGCGGGTATCAAGTCGATTTACCTTCAGTTCAAGAATCCAAACTCGTACTTCCAGGCTGCCGTACAAGGTGGAACCTCACGAGAACACAAGGAATATCGAACCGGAAGTGCCGCTAAGTATCTATTCCAAGAAAGCAATGTCCCTCTTGCATGGCAAAATGCATCGACGGGTAACACTGTTGGTACAGAATACGAAGCTGAAATCGTAACATTGGACGGCGCATCGTATGTTCGCCACCGTTTCAATGGTGGACCAGCATACGAAGCCGGAAGTGATGACCAAATCGCGTTCACTGGCGCGACATTCCCGCCACTCAACGGCCAGGGCGGGCGCCCGAATATCTGGTTGGAACTTAAGCCACTTGTGGATGCCGATGGAAATCCAGTCCTTCCTGCTGATGGACGGGGTGGAGTGCTATACGGCGCAACATGGAAACTTCCAGCTGAAGCATCCGACTGGTATCTCGACGTCGTCATGTACGACAATGCAGTTAGTCCGTTTGGAAACGGGTCTTCAAACTGGATTATCTATGACAACGTATGGGGCTTCTCAACCGCGTTGCCACCAAACGCGACAGAAAAAGATATTCTCTTTGTCTCTGACTACACACTTGGACAAAAATTCTTTATCTCTCGTTCCGGTCAGTTGGTTGGTTCCCCTGACAACCGCCTTCCGATTCAATTCGGAGCTGAGTCGTACTTAACTGACTCTGACATGGCACGTTATCCAAGTGAGCAGGCAGGTAGCACCGCTCCTCCAGCACCTGGAGCGACTGATCTACGTGCATGGTCAGGTGTAGGACCATGGATTAACAGCGGTGGAACTGCAAACGGATTCAGGCGCAACCGTGGGGGGACAGTCGTCAACCCAGGAATGCCGCATCCACTTGGAGTTGGCTCGTATTACGATGAGCTTCTCGAGTTCCAGCCGAGGGTTGGTTCAAATGGGTCGACGTATGCTCTCCCTGAGCAAGGTCGGTACTCAATTTGGCGTGTCTTGTCTCGTGGGCCGGTCCCATCCGAGCTTCTCCAGGCTTATCTCCCTGCAACCGGGACCCAGCCTGCTGATACCCGGGTCGGTGAACGAACATCCCGATCGACAAAAATCTACAACCGATTGGTCATATGGTCGTCGCCATTTTCCGGGAACCTCTTCGTGGGCCCCGGATCTGTAACAGACCTCAAAACGCAGAACCTACTTAGTACCTATGTATCAAGTGGTGGACGCTTGATGATTAGTGGACAGGACATCGGATTTGCACTCGCTGGCAACGGTCAGGCAAACGATTTCTTCACCAATACACTCAAGGCTACGTACACTACGGATAACTCCGGTGGTCAAACATTAGCAGCGACTAGCGCTAACCGTTTGACTGCGGATTCCTGGTCCGGTACCGGAGCTACGAGTGCCTACGGTGAGACCACTGATGGTGCTACGTACAACTACCTCGCCCTAAATGGCCGATCTTTGCTCCTGAATACTTACTTTGTCTCAGGTAGCGGTGTCGGTGATGCCAGCCGAACGGCTGATCCATCTGGGTTTGGTAAGAACGATGTTGTCGCGCCGATAGCAGGTGCTGTCGCTGACTTCAACTACAACACTGGCGGTGCAGGAATCATCACATCCACCAATACCAACGGTGGAATGGTCGCATACGCATCATTTGGCATCGAGTCCATCAGTAATGATTGGTACACATGGACGCCAGCTGGTGGTGGTCCGGTCAATATCGCTACACGTGGTCAGCGAGCTAAGTTGATTGCCAACTACTCGATGGGCTTCCGTACAGCAACTCTGACTGGACGCTTGGTAGATGAGCAAGGCTCACCTGTTGCAGATGCGCTCGTTCGTGCAATCACTGGTGCCGAAACTGCACCGGCTGCGGGAACTGCGATCACGGATGCAGGTGGATTCTTCCAAATCGATGGATTGGATGGTGGAATCTACGGAATCTACGGCTACAAGCCTGGCTACTACACGCAGCACACTGCAGGTGAAGTGGTCCACGGAACAGGTCGCCGAAACATCTCCTTAGTAATGAAACGTGCTAACCCAGGAAAGTTGACAAGCATCACAACGACTGCTCCAACTCCTGGTGGTGTCCTCGCCCTTGATAAGGTTACTCCGATATCAAATATAGAGGTCCAAGCTCGTCGCCTGAATCCTGATGGTAAGACGTCGGTATTCTCTGCCATGAGCCGAGATGCATCCGATGCGCGTATCCCAGCAGGGTCCTATGAGCTCAAGGATCTTCTGATTGGCGAATATGCAATCTTGTGCAACGCACAAGACACATATGACACCGATGGCAATCTGATTCCAAACCCGAACTACAACCCAGGCTACGGAACGGTACTTGTAACCGCCGCAGCGCAGGCTGATCGGTTCAAGCTTGGTCCGCAAACGACCATTACAACCGTAAACGGACGGGATGTACTTACGGTCGGAGAAGATAAAAATCCGCAAATCGACTTCTATCTTCCGAGTGCGCCTCAGCCAATCAGCGGTCGTGTAATTAACCGCACAACAGGTGATCCGATTCAGGGTGCGTTTGTCAGTGCAGTCTCAACGGAAACCGGAGCTGTTGTTGCAACCGCTACAACAGATACCGACGGACGGTATGCACTGTCTACGACATCTACTCCGTCATCAAACCTCTTGCCTGCTGGCGGTTACACATTGACCGGTACAGCACTTGGCTACGGGAACGATACGGTTCAGGTCTCCGTTCAGGGAAATACACCGATCGTTGCAGCTGATCTTCGACTGGTTCCACAGGCTCCAGGCTCGCTGAGTGGCAACGTAACAGGAATCCTTGGAAACGCCATCGATGGAGCATCTGTCAAGCTGTTCCTCGACCGTGGCGGTGTTGTCGAAACAACCCCAACATACACTACGGTGACTGGTGTGGCGTCTTCTGCTAACGGCTACGTCTCGAACTTCCGTGTGGACAGTGTTTCGCCTGGAAAGTATGTTGTCGTCGTTGAGAAGAACGGTCTTGTATCCGACCCAGTACAGTTGGTCGCAACGGTAGTAACCGGTGTAGAAACCAAGTCGGTAAACTTCCGCCTGTTACCTCCTCGTGTCTACGGTGATGGTCTGCAGCTCGTGTCGGTTCCGTATCAGTACACTGGTACGACGGCACGCGATATCTACGGTCTGTCAGCTACCGGAGACAATGACGGTGATGGAACGGCAGGTACTGCTTCTGACATCGCTATCTACAATACGTTCAACATCGCGGACTGGACTGGCGTCGAGTACAACACCGGCGCAAATGTCCCGCTAAATACAGGTAAGGGTTACTTTGTCAAGTTCGGTGCTATTACAAGCGTCGCCAAGACAGGTACTCCTATTCCAGGAAACGAGTTCGTTGTTAGTCTGGCTCCAGGTTGGAACCTGATCGGCCATCCTTTCACGAATCCTTCGAATCCTAGTGCTGCCGGCGTTGACCTTGACCTTTACCAAAACGCATCGGTTCAAGATGATGCAGGTAATGTCTACACAATGACACAGGCAGTTCAGCTGAATCTTGTATCTGGTGTTTTGTTCGGCTACACAGGTAGCAATAGTGGTGGTCAGTACTTTGAGACACGTGTCCTCAAGCCATGGGCTGGATACTGGTTCAGAAATGCTACAACGCAACCACTGAAGCTTGTCCTGACGTACCCAACAAGTCGTAGCGTTCGACCGATGCCATCAAAGACGATTCGTCGTGATGAGATGACAAATGTTGTAACCCGGAAGATTGAGTCCAAGAACTCAAGCGATTGGAGACTGCAGGTTGCTGTAGTTCAGGGCAAACTCCGTGATACGGATAACACCATCGGTGTAGCCCCTGGAGCGTCGGAAACATTCGACAACAAGGTTGATGCTGTAAAGCCTCCGATGGTAGTTGGCGTCGACTCTGTCTACCTAACAGTGGATGGTCAAGTATCTGGTCGCTCAATGGGACTGGCTGACTCGATCGTCGGGTCGAAGGATGATCTTCGATGGTCGGTAAATGTCAAGACATCGAGGGCTGGGTCTACGCTTCTTCAGTGGCCATCTGCTGGGCAGCTGCCTCGAAACATTGATCTCTATGTAACAGATACTGTTACTGGAAAGAGAATTAGTGTGAAGTCGGCTGGTGCGTACCAGTTTGATGCAACCGCTGGCGGTTCAAGACGGTTTGTCTTTGAAGCTAAGACGCAGTCATCTGGTGCCCTTGCAGTTTCGAGAGTCAGGACGATCCCTGGCGCAACTCGCTCAGCAGGATACAGGTTTGGTATCACGACGACAGTTGCAACAGACATCGCTGTTGACATTCAAACTGTCAGCGGACGGTCAATCAGATCTCTGGTTACCCGTTCGGCTGGAATGAAGGAATCAACGGTTGCGTGGGATGGCCGAGATGCCGATGGTAGGGATATTCCTGCCGGTGCATACGTAGTCATCGTTCGTGCCACAGATTCGGATGGACGAGTGGTTACGCATCGGGTACCGATGACAACTATCCGCTAATCCGAAATAATGTCCCCTGCTGGAGAAATACCAGCAGGGGAATGAGAGCCGGTTGTTGAATATGGGTTGCGCACAAGGGGCGTAACCCGAGAGCAGCGTTAGGTAGATCTACCCAGGAAATGGGAGAATTTACCGACGGACGGAGGAACATCGCGTTGAAGCAAATAGCGCTTGGGAGTATAGGACGACGGATCAGCTGGACGCTGATTTGTACAATGATGCTCCAATTGCTTATCCTAGCGGTACCTCGCCCCGTGCGAGCACAGGTAACCGCATTGCCATCTGTTGCAATCCTTGACTTCGGGGTAATTCCTGGCGTCCGGGTGAGTGCTATTCAGTCGCGAAATGCGACCGATGCTGTGTGGCTTGAAATGTCGCGCGGCGGTGGCTATGACATCACTCCACGGTCAACCGTGGTCGAAGAGCTTTCCAAGCTCGATCTTACGCTGCCTACCAATAACATTGGCTTGCTTCGTCTGGGTCAATCCCTCGGAGTTAAGTACATCGTTACGGGTGACATCACCGATGTAAAGTTTACTGAAGCTCCTCGCCGTGCAAAGGCGACGCTGAGTGTTCGGATGACGGATACTTCGTCTGGTGAGTTCATCAACGGTGCGATGCAGGTTGGCCTGTCACAGATTCCAGCTCCTGGGGTTACACCAGATGATGAGCAGCTTGTAAGTCAGGCAATCACTGCAGCAGCATTCTCTGCTGTCAAGCAGATTCGTGACTACACGTTGCCAGAGGCGACAGTCCTGATCAACCGTGGAAATACCGAAGTTCGCCTAAATAAAGGTGCACGTGATGGTATTGCGGCTGGTCTTGAGATGATTGTTCTTCGTGGAAACGACAAAGTCGGACGAGTCCGTGTTACATCTGTAAATGCGACTGACGCCGAAGCTGTTATCGTTGACACGGGTAAGGGCATTCGTCCAGAGGATAAGCTTGTTTCTGTTTTCTCGTTGCCAGGAATCAGTGTAACGAGCACAGGCGAGTTTGTTAAAACTCCTGTTGCCGATGCAGATAACTTCCGTACTCGTCAGCGCAAGCAGAAGAGCCCAGTGCAGACGGTCATTGGTGTTGTTGCTGCGGTTGCACTTGGTGCTTTCGTAACGCGTACGACGTCATCGAACAATGGCGCTGGAATCGTTGGCGTCCAGGCTCGTGCATATGCAGAGGCTTCTATCGTAACAAGCGGTGATCCTACGGCTGCACGTGTTGAAGTTCGCTGGAAGCCAGCGCCAGATGTTCCATTCAATAACATCATTGAGTACCATATCTACCGTAATGAAGATCTGGTCGGTGTTTCGCCACGTAACCAGATGTACTTTATTGATTCTCCGCTACGTCAGGGAACCCTTACGTACAACCGGATTCAATACGCTGGTGGTGGTTTCCAACCTACAACTGCTGGTGGCACGACTACGGGCGGTACGACCACTGCTGGTGGTACCAACAATGGTGGTACCAACGGTGGAAACAACAACAATGGTGGCGGAAACGGCGGTAATGGAAACGATCCATCGATTCCATCTAGCCTCGCGCAAGCGACTGTTGACGTAGCTCCATTGACGGTCGCTGCAACACACCGTTATCGTGTAGCTGTTCTTTACAAGCAACTCCAGGCAGCTGACCTCTCAGGCGGCAATGGCGGCGGTGGTGCTGGCGGCATCGGTGGTGGTGGCGCAGGCGGTATCGGCGGCGGTGGTGCCGGCGGCATCGGTGGTGGTGGTATCGGTGGCGGTGGTATCGGTGGCGGTGGAAACATCGGCGGCGGCGGTGGTGGAAACATCGGCGGTGGTGGTGGCGGTAACAATGGTGGTACCCAGATCCTCTACCGTGAGTCGAATGTTGAAGCTACCAGTGGTGCTGTTACACCAATCGCTCGGCCGGGTGTTACAGGTCCTACGGTCGACCAAGACCTTCGTCGTGTAACGGTGTCGTTCCGTACGACTCCTGGTGCAAACGAATACGTTGCGGAGTTCTCGTCACGCCCTGACTTCAAGAATAAGGTTCAGAAGGGACCGTTTACGGCTCCATATCTGTCCGGTATTGATTCACGTACTGAGACTTTTGATATCTCTACTGAGTTCAGAAACCTGCGGTCAGGTGATCGTGTTTACTTCCGCATCGGCGGTCGCAATGCAGGCGACCTTCCTGGTCCGGTTGGTAAGGACACACCTAACGCTGGTGACTTCGTCTACAGCCAGGATGGCTCAGCGTTTGGAAAGCTTCCAACGCCTCCAGGCCCACCTAGCAACTAGTTGATTTCGCCGGAGAGGTGCTCCTCTCCGGTGATTCACTTGACTTCGTAAGTTTGATAATTGTGTAAGCGAGAAGACCCTATGTCACTACTCAAGCTACTTGCAGGAACCATTGTCGTCGGTGCGCTTTCGAGCGCTACGTTGGCGCAGCAGGCAAAATCCGTTCCTGGTGAAATCGTTGTTCGATTCAGTGAGTCTATGACCGCAGCTGATGCAGCCAAGATTGTGGCAGCTTCCGGCTGTGAGGTTATTCGTCCGCTTGCATATGCTCCTGGGCACTATCTGGTTGGTGTTGTGGGCCGCGACAAGTCTACGCCTTCAACATCCAACCTTGCTCCGGATCTCGAAATTGCGGCCAGCCTTCGCGCTGGTGGCGCTCTTTCCGCTGACTTAAATTATCTGCGTTTTGCGAAGCAGACTGCACCCGCTGGGCAAAAGATCACCCCAAATGATGCTCAATACGGTAAGCAGTGGCATTACGACATGATTCGTATGCCGGAAACTTGGAATATCCAGTCCGGTAAACGTCAGATCAAGGTTGGTGTGATTGACTCTGGTGTTCAGGTCGACCACCCTGACTTCAAAATGATTTCCGGCCTTTCCCGTGTTACGCAACAGGACTTTCATACAGCTGAGCCATCCATTGGCGACACGATGGGCCACGGTACACACGTTGCTGGAACCATTGCTGCATCTACGAACAACACTGAGGGTGTTGCTGGTGTAGCAGGTTGGGAACGGCAAGGCCTGGATGTCCGTATCATTTCTGGCCGGGTTTTCGGTTCGAGTGGCGGTACGACGAGTGCAGAAATCATTACTGCTGTTCGGTGGTTGATTACACAGAATGTTGATGTCGCTAACTTCTCACTTGGTGGCTACGGTACGTCGACCACTGAAGAGGCGGCATTTAGGGACTTGTACAACGGTAATACTGTCGTTGTGGCAGCTGCCGGCAACGACACGACGGATAACGATCAAAATCCGCACTACCCGAGCGACTATCCGTTTGTTATCAATGTCACCGCCGTTGGTCCTACGAGACGGTTAACGTGGTATTCAAACTTTGCAGGTAACCCGAAGAAGATTGCAGCTCCTGGCGGCGCGTTGAACAATAACCCGCTTGAGGATGTGCTAAGTACGGTACCTGGCTCTAAGTATGAAGCGTTTGCTGGTACTTCGATGGCATCGCCGCATGTTGCAGGTGTAGCCGCGCTGTTGATTGCTTCTGGTTGCCCTGTCGCCAATGTTTATGATGCTATGGCGAAGACTGCCCAACCCGCTGCGGATGGTCCTGATCTGAAGAAGTATGGTCCTGGAATCCTTGATGCTTACTCAGCTGTTCTTCCGTACGCAGATCCAGACCCGGTAGTCGAGCTCGTTGGTGGCAACGGCGTCGATCGTGGGACAACATACTTCCATCAAGCACCTCTGTCTGTGACGATGGTTGGCGTGTCCAAAATTGTGGGTTCTGGAGCGGTTGCTCCAGCGATCAATGAATCCGATGTAACCGTTGAAGTGCAGACAGTCGGTCGCAATCCTTCGACACTCAAGACATACGTCGGTGGTCGAAGCGGTTCGGGTCACTTTGACGTGCCAACGCTTGGGGCCGGAGATATCAAGGGCAAGACGTTTACGGTTCAAGTACCTCGCGATGCGTCTGAGAGCGTTCAACTTGGTGCTGGACAGTATCGAATTGTTGTGAAAGTCGCGGGTGTTGAGAAGAACGTTCAGTTCATTACTGTTGTTGATAAGGTTCTTCCTCGTGGTAGGTCGATGGTCGCGGTTCCATACAAGCTCAACACAGTGACATCCGTTACGCCTGAGCGTGGACTGCTTGGACTTGCTCCATCATTCAGCATGGCACGTTACAACCCGTTACGTGCTAGTGGTGAGCAAGAGTATTCCACGTATGCCGACGGCATCGTGAATGTTGCAGCGGTTGGTGTAAACGGTCCATTTGCTGCTCGATTTGTGACGAGTGGGTCAGCGATGACGTTCGAGCAGAGCAATCCTTCGGCATCGATTAGTCCGATCGGTAATGGTTACTGGTTGAATCTTGACCGCGCGACGGTGCTTGA
>JACCDI010570482.1_pt1 | contig 10509 bp, 7 predicted proteins | sample 7442791 | NCBI WGS metagenome assembly JACCDI01 (sample SAMN15323434, study PRJNA562643) | freshwater metagenome | isolation source: river surface water | place: USA:Blue River Watershed | collected 2017-08-15
AATATCCAAATATTTGAGGATATTGCAAAAGGTTCAACATTTGAGAATTCATTTGAAAGCCATTTTGGTATTTCTTGGGATTTGGCGGTTCCTCTTATTGCCGAATCGATTGCGAATCTATCTAAAGGTTAGATTCTCAGCCAGTATTTCGTAATCCGGCTGCCACACCGTTAATCGTCAATAGTAAAGCGCGAATCAAGGTTGGATCAGCCGCTGCACCTTGTTCTCGTACCCGATGAAGCAGAGTCACTTGCAGTAATTGCAATGGTGCCAAATATGTATCTCTTACTTGAAGCGTACGCGCGAGAACTGCCTGGTCGCCCAGCAGCGAGTTCTTTCCGGTAAGGGCAAGAATTTCTTTAACGGTTAACTCAAATTCTGCAGAAATCGTGTCAAAGAAGTGGTGCAACTCTTTTGGTACAAGTGTTTCGACGTAGCGCTTTGCAGTTACCAGATCCGTTTTAGCTAGCGTCATTTCTACATTGCTAATAAAGGTCGAGAAGAAGTGCCATTCGCGAAGCATCTGTTGCAATACTTCGATTTTGCCGGCTTCGCGTGCTGCCTTAAGGCCCGAACCTACGCCGAACCAGCCAGGAACAATTTGTCTTGATTGTGTCCATCCAAATACCCACGGGATAGCGCGCAACGATGCAAGTCCACCGGATGCATCCGGCCGCCTTGATGGACGTGAACCGAGGAAGAGATTTCCTAATTGTTCAACGGGCGTGGATGCATAGAAATACGCAGGAAGATCAGGGTGATCAACGAGTGAGCGGTAACAAGAGAAAGAGTTGTCACTAATGAGATTCATGCACTCGTTCCACTTTTGCAAATCTTCTTTGCTTTGACGAGGTCCACGATTAAGCACTGTAGCTTCGAGTGACGCAGCAAGAGTGAGCTCAACATTTTCGCGAGCAAGGGCTGGAAGTGCATATTTATCTGAAATAACTTCACCTTGCTCGGTCATCTTTATCTGACCATCTACCGATCCCCAAGGAAGTGCCACCAGCGCTTCGTATGTAGGTCCACCACCGCGGCCAACAGATCCTCCACGACCGTGGAATAAGCGAAGTTTCACGCCATGTTTCATAGCGACATCGCGCAGGGTGCGTTGTGCACGATGGATTTCCCATTGTGACGTTGCGATTCCAGCATCTTTATTGGAATCTGAATATCCCAACATTACTTCCTGAAGATTGCCACGAAGTTCGACTAGTTTTCGATAAGTTGGATTGCTTAATAATTTTTCTAGAATTTCACCAGCTGCACGAAGTTCTGCCACTGTTTCCAGCAGCGGAGCAAATCCGATTTTGGCGACTCCTTGTGCAACATCGACCAAACCAGCTTGAGCTCCGAGCACAGTTGCTGCAATGAGATCATCTGCACCCTTTGTCATCGAAACAATGTAAGTTTCGATGACTTCTGGACCAAATCTTTCAATCAGGTCGGCGATAGCAACAAAAGTGTTTAAAGTTTTAAGTCCTGCTGCATCAAGTGCTGACGTTTCGAATTTTTTGCCCGATGCCAGGACATCAACGAGGACCGGGAACTTATCCTCATGAGAAAGTTGTATGTAATCCCCGCCGATTAACTGTTGTAGCGCTGCATGATGTGCGTCGGAATGTTCGCGGATATCTAGTGTTGCGTGAGTGAGCCCAAAAGCTGCAACGGTACGAATTGTGCGTTCAAGTAGTCCTGTGGCTAAGAGTTCTCCGCGGTGCGCAAAGAGCGAATCGCGCATCAAAGTTAGATCTGCAAGGAGTTCCGCGGTGTTCTTGTAATCACGACCCGGAACATGAGGCCCGCGAGCTGCGTGGCGGTTACGAGTAAAAGCCAATCTATGCACAATTGCTGTTGCCTTTAGTCGGTAAGGCTCCTGCACATTAAGCCGCAAGAATCTCGGTTCAAACTCAGGGATATTCTGTAAATCTTTCTCTACCGAAGCGCTGAGTTCAGGAGTTGCTCCTGCGATGCGAGTTGAGACTGAGAGCATCTGCCGAAGTCTGTTCATCGCCGCCATCGTTGTGCGTATCGCGTGATTGGCCTGAAGAACAACCGCCTCTTCGGTAATTTCTGGAGTGATATTTGGATTTCCATCACGGTCGCCACCAATCCAAGTTCCGAAAGTGAGAGGTCGTGCTGTGACCGGCAAATCAATTTTGAGACGCTTAAGTTCGCGCGCAAAATCATTGAGAACTTCTGGAACGGTATTACTAGAAAGATCATCGAGGTAATACAACGCATTCATAGCTTCATCGAGCGGTTCAGGGCGATCTAGCCGAAGCTCATCGGTCTGCCACAGCAGGTCAACTGTTTCAGCAAGACGTTCTTCTTGCGTAATGGTTTTTGGAGTATCAAGTAACGTGGCAATCTCACCGAGCTTGTTGAGAATAGAACGACGCGCAGCCTCAGTTGGATGCGCGGTAAAAACGGGGCGCACATTGAGATCAATAATCCATTTCTCTAACTCTTCGCGAGTAATTTCATGTCCCGCAACTGGATTATTAAGTGCATCTTCAATCTTGTCGATTGCACGGGTTATCCAAGATCCGCCACGTTCTCTGACTTCCGCCAAAACTCTTGAACGGTGCACTTGTTCAGCGACATTGGCAAGATGGAAATATGTACTAAAGGCACGCACTAATTGGACAGACTCATCAACCGTTAGTTTGTCGAGTATTTCAAGGCCATTACCTTCGCGCACACTTTTGCGAACGCTTTCTACAAGATCAAGAAGTTGCTGACCTTCCTGACGTACTAAAGATTGCCCCAATAAATCACCTAAGCGGCGCACATCGCTGCGCAAGGTGGCATCGTCGGATTCAACGATGCTCTTGGCTTCGAGATTCTGATTTGGCGCCTGAGTCACCCGCGAATTATCGCAGGTTGAGAGAGGTAGATAGACTTCCGATTGTTCGCCCCCCTCACTTTGTGAAGCGGGGCCATTAGTCGTTTGAAAGGTGCATCAGATGAGAGGAATTCTCTCGGTATTAAATAGTGATACCGAAATCTCTGCAGCCCTTAGCGATGGCCCAAGCAAGATTATTGCTGCACCTGCCAGCTATCCCTTTTTGATCGCGTTGAAAGCGCAGCAACGTCCAGTATTGGTGGTTACCAGCTCTTCACGATCTGCTGAAGATTTAGCAGAAAGTTTGCGTGATTTACATTCGCGAGTTTATGAATTTCCAGCTTGGGAGACTCTGCCTCATGAAAAGCTGAGTCCCCGGAGCGACACGGTCGCAGAAAGAATTGCCACACTGCACGCGTTGCAATTTTCTGAATCGACTCATCCAGTTGTAGTAGCACCGGTTCGAGCTGTCATTCATCGTTTTATCGCATCACTAGCAACCAAACCATTATGGACATTGGAGATTGGTCAAGAAATAAGTCTCACAAAACTCATTGAACATCTCACAGATTTAGCTTTCACGAGGACAGATTTAGTTGAAAAACGTGGAGAGCTTGCAGTGCGTGGGGGCATTGTGGATGTGTTCTTACCCCTTGCCACACATCCTGTCCGCATAGATTTTTTTGGTGATGAGATTGAAGAACTGCGATATTTTGATATCTCTGATCAACGTACAAATCAGGCAGTTATTGGAAAACTTTCTATTCTTCCTTGTCGAGAATTTCTTTTGACCAAAGAGGCCAAAGAACGTGCAGAAGAGTTAAAGAAGAGCCATCCTGGTGCGCTCGAAATAATTGGAAAACTTGCTGAAGGAATTAGCGTTGATGGCATGGAATCTCTCGTGCCGCTGCTCGTTGATGATTTCAACACAATTGCAGAACGTATGCCGTCCAATACAGAAGTTCTATTTATCGATGACGAGCGAATCCGCTCTCGCACCGCAGATTTGCTAGAAACAAACCAAGAGTTTCTCGAGGCTGCCTGGTCAAGCGCTGCCGTTGGTGCAGACGCACCTCTTCCGATTGAAGAGACCACATATTTAACGTGGGATGAAATGCGTTTGCAGATGAATGAGTTAAGCCTGGCAACATCTGCCCTTAACCCATTTGGTAGCGATCTTGATGACCAGGCACACTTTCTTGATCTTGCGGCAATTGAACCCATGCGTGGAAATGTTGAAGCTCTCTGCGATTTACTAGCAAATGCTTTAGAAGCCCATGAAAGTGTGGTTTTCTCAACGGTAGGACATGGAATGGCAGAGCGATTTGCCGGCATTTTCCGCGATGCAGATCTACCTGTGCAGATGGTGCAGACGCTTAACGCTGCTCCCACAAAAGGTTCTATCCATATTACGCAGTCAACTCTCGGTTTTGGATTCCACAGCGAACACGCCGGGATTATGGTCGTTACTGAACGAGATTTATCTGGAAGCAAAACTTCCACTAAAGATGCGCGAATGCCGGCAAAGCGCAAACAAGCAATAGATCCACTCGAACTACGTGCTGGGGATTTTGTCGTTCACGAACAACATGGAATTGGTAGATATGTAGAACTCATCCAGCGAACAGTTGGGGGAGTAACTCGTGAATATTTAGTTATTGAATATGCACCAGCTAAGCGTGGTCAACCCGGTGATCGCATCTTTGTTCCCACGGATGCCTTAGAGCAAGTGAGTAAGTATGTGGGTGGAGAAACACCTACCGTGCATCGCATTGGGAGCGGCGATTGGCAGAAAGCAAAGGGTCGTGCCCGAAAAGCAGTTCGCCAAATTGCCGGTGAATTGATTCGTCTTTATGCAGCGCGCACCAGCGCCCCAGGATTTGCATTCTCTCCAGACACTCCATGGCAACGCGAGCTAGAAGATGCTTTTTCATATATCGAAACGCCGGACCAACTCTCCACCATTGAAGATGTAAAACGTGACATGGAACGTCCCTATCCAATGGACCGAATCATTTGTGGAGATGTTGGCTATGGAAAGACTGAAATCGCAATTCGAGCCGCCTTTAAAGCAGTTCAGGATGGTAAACAAGTAGCAGTTTTGGTACCAACAACGCTTTTAGTGCAGCAGCATTCCAAAACATTTGCCGAAAGGTATTCCGGCTTTCCTATCCGAGTGGCAGGTCTATCAAGATTTAATACTGTCAAAGAGAGCAAAGAGATTTTGCAAGAGTTGGCCGCTGGTTCGATTGATGTAGTTGTTGGTACCCATCGATTACTGTCACAAGATGTGAACTTTAAAGATTTAGGCCTTGTGATTGTTGATGAAGAGCAGCGATTTGGAGTTGAGCAGAAAGAGTCCCTTAAGAAGATGCGCACCACTGTCGATGTTTTGGCAATGTCAGCGACTCCTATTCCGCGCACACTTGAGATGGCGGTAACGGGTATTCGCGAAATGTCGACCATCACAACGCCGCCCGAAGAGCGCCATCCGATTTTGACTTACGTAGGACCGGCCGATGATGCTCAAATCAAAGCAGCAATCCATCGTGAACTGTTAAGAGATGGTCAGATTTTCTATCTTCATAACCGCGTTGAATCCATTGATCGGGCGGCAGCAAAGATTCAAGAGTTGGTACCTGAGGCGCGGATTCGTATTGCACACGGACAAATGGGTGAGGCAGCGCTCGAAGATGTCATTTTGGCTTTTTGGAACCGTGACTTTGATGTTTTGGTATGTACAACAATTGTGGAGAGCGGCCTTGATATTGCAAATGCAAATACGCTCATTGTCGAGCGCGCAGATAACTTTGGGCTTTCGCAACTTCATCAATTACGCGGTCGTGTGGGACGTGGCCGCGAACGCGCTTATGCATATTTTCTCTATCCGCCGGATCAACCTCTCTCAGAAGTTGCACTCGATCGCCTCAAGACAATTGCTACAAATACTGATTTAGGTTCTGGTATGAGAGTGGCGTTAAAAGATCTGGAAATTCGCGGTGCAGGAAATCTTTTGGGCGGTGAGCAATCAGGACATATTGCTGACGTTGGCTTTGATCTCTATATGCGGATGGTGGGTGAAGCTGTTCACGATTACAAGGCAGGAATTATTGAAACCGACGAACGTAACCACGAATGCAAAGTCGAGCTGCCAGTTAATGCGCACTTATCTCAGGAATATGTACCAGGCGAAAGGTTGCGCTTAGATTTGTATCGCCGCTTAGCTGATGTGAAAAATTCACAAGATGTGGAATCTATTCGCGAAGAACTTATTGACCGCTTTGGTGAGTTACCGTCAGAGGCAGTTTCGCTTTTAGTTGTTGCGCAACTACGTGCATTTGCTAAATCACTGGGAATTTCTGAAGTAGTGGCTGCTGGGAAGTTCCTTCGTATTTCGCCTCTTGTTCTGCCAGAATCCAAGCAACTTCGATTGAATCGCCTCTTTCCGGGTTCTCTCTATAAATCAGCCTCAAACACTGTGATGATTGCAATTCCCCGCGCAGCCGCATGGACGCCATCGGCGGAAGGATCCAAAGTTTTAGGGGATACTTCTCTCCTGGAATGGGCAGCCGCCTCCCTGCATCAGTTAACTGAGTAAGAATCAATGAAAGAGAGCTCTACGTGAAGAAGTTTCTGGCACTCCTCGGTGTTATCTCAATTCTCGGCCTTACTGGCTGCGGCAGAATGGATAACGCGGCAACAATTGGTGATGTCACAATCTCTCAGGCTGAAGCTCAAGCAGTTGTAGATGAAGTTCTAGCAGAACGCGCCAAAATTGATACCTCAGATATGCAACTCTCAACAGGTGCAGAACTCAATCGTGGAGAACTACGTTTCACAATCATTACCAAGCTTTTTGATGAGATTGCTAAAGAGTTAAAGCTAGAAATTACTCCTACACAAATTGCGCAACGTAAGGCTGAATTAACTGCGCAAGTTGGCGGAGCATCAGAACTTCCACGTAACCTAGTTGCGGCCAATATCGCTCCATCCAATTTTGATAAGTATGTGAAAGCGATTATGACCTCTGACCTGATCGCAGATGCTTTGCGTCAATCTGGTGTTCCAGATGAAGAACTCTCAGCACGTATCGGGCAGCTTGTTACCGCAAAGGCAAAAGAACTTAAGGTGAGCGTTAATCCACGGTATGGCGTTTGGGATGTCGAACAAGGTGACATTGTTGCCAAAGAATCAGCCGGTTCTGCAGTAGTTCCTTCCAATCAATAACTTAGTCAGATGGCTGGTTCTGAACTTCTTCGTCTTGTCAAGGTAATGGACCGACTCCGCTCGCCGGGTGGATGTCCTTGGGATGCCGAACAAACTCATCAATCGCTTATCAAGTACCTTCTTGAAGAGTCTTATGAATTTATCGACGCCATCGAGACTGATGACCGTGCGGGTATGCGAGAAGAACTCGGCGACGTTTTATTGCAAGTCTATTTTCATTCTCGCATTGCACAAGAGCATCCCACGGATCCCTTCACCATTGATGATGTAGCAGGTGCTATCGCAGATAAATTGATTAGCCGCCACCCTCACGTGTTTGAAAATCTGGAAGTAAGTGGAACAGATGAAATTATTGAAAATTGGGAGGCAATTAAGGCGCGCGAAAAGGGGAGAACATCAGCAGTAGATGGAATCGCCATGTCACAGCCTGCACTACCACTTGTTGCCAAAATTATTTATCGCGCAGAAAAATATAACGTTGCCCTTGATCTGAATTCTCATTCAAATACGGTTGCTACAGAAGAATCTGTCGGAAATGCACTTGCTTCAATTATTGCCTGGGCGCACGAGAATGGAATTGACCCAGAGAACGCCCTACGAGCCAAGGCGCGGGAGATGATCCGCGAGATTGAATCCGCCGAAAAGCACTCCTGAGTTCACGATAGGATTGCCTCCTAACGTTCAGCGTTGAGCGCTGTGTTCCAAGTTTTAACCTCAAGGAGACTCTTCATGGCCATTATCGACGCAATCTACGCTCGCGAAATTCTTGATTCCCGCGGAAACCCAACTGTTGAAGTTGAAGTTCAACTCGAAGATGGCACTCAAGCACGCGCTGCTGTACCAAGCGGAGCCTCGACTGGTGCATTTGAAGCATCAGAACTCCGCGATGGAGATAAGGGTCGTTATCTTGGCAAAGGCGTTCAGAAAGCAGTTGCTTTCGTTAACGATGAAATTGCACCTGTTATCAAAGGTTACGATTCACAAGATCAGCGTTTGATTGACTCAGAGATTATCACACTCGATGGCACTCCGAACAAGTCTCGTCTTGGTGCAAATGCCATTCTCGGAGTTTCGTTGGCAGTTGCGAAAGCTTCAGCGGAATCATCTGATCTTTCACTCTTTCGCTATGTAGGTGGGCCAAATGCTCACGTACTCCCAGTTCCAATGATGAACATTCTCAATGGTGGCGCTCACGCTGATACCAACGTTGATATTCAAGAATTTATGATTGCGCCAATCGGAGCAGATTCATTCCGTGAATCGCTTCGTTGGGGTGCTGAGATTTATCACGCGCTCAAGGCGGTTCTTAAGAAGCGCGGTCTTGCAACATCTGTTGGTGATGAGGGTGGTTTTGCACCAAACCTTGATAGCAACCGTGCAGCACTTGATTTAATCATCGAAGCAATCACTGCTGCAGGATTTAAGCCTGGTTCGGAAATTGCGCTAGCTATGGATGTTGCTGCTACCGAATTCCATGACAACGGCAAGTACAAGTTTGAAGGCTCACTTCGTTCTTCTGACGAAATGATTGCGTACTACGCAGAGCTTGTTAACGCATATCCAATCGTCTCTATCGAAGACCCATTGAATGAAGAGGATTGGGCTGGTTGGAAGTCAATGACTTCATCACTTGGTTCAAAGATTCAGATTGTGGGAGATGACCTATTTGTGACAAATCCTGTGCGCTTAGCAAAGGGAATCGAAACAGATACTGCAAATGCGCTTTTGGTAAAGGTAAACCAGATTGGCACGCTCACCGAGACTCTCGATGCAGTTGATTTGGCCCATCGCGCCAATTACCGCAGCATGATGTCGCACCGATCTGGTGAAACTGAGGACACCACAATTGCTGACCTTGCCGTTGCAACAAACTGTGGTCAGATTAAGACTGGTGCACCATCTCGTACAGAACGCGTTGCTAAGTACAACCAACTACTTCGCATCGAAGAAGAACTCTCTGATGGCGCTGTCTATGCAGGTCGCCAAGCTTTCCCACGTTTTAAGGGATAAATAACCATGGCTCGCAGATCCCCAAGTCGCAAGCGAAGTAAGAGTTACCGTTCGCGTAATCTCAACTTCAATCGCAACCAAGGATCTGGCAGAGCGCTTGCTGTTGCTGCGATTTTCTTTATGTTGGCGCTCTTTCTTGCTCCACCAATTAAGAGTTACTTTGTGCAACGCGCACAAATCAGCGCACTTGAGTCCCAACTTTCAAGTGATCGTGCAGCACTTGATGCAGCTCGTAAAGAACTTCTGCTCTGGCAAGATCCTGATTACGTAAAATCACAAGCGCGCGAACGACTTCACTTTGTGATGCCAGGCGAACGCCAATACATCGTCACCGGTGAGGATGGCAGTAGCTCTGATGCTCCCGCTGAAAATGATGTGGTTTCAAATCTTCCTGAGGGCCAACCTTGGTATACCCGCATGATCGCCTCAATTACCGAAGCTGGTAAGCAGTGAGCGTTGAAAGTCGTAACGCTTCTCAATCAGACCTCGACACGATTGAGAAACAATTAGGTCGAACTCCCCGCGATGTACATGCAATTTCTTATCGCTGCCCATGCGGAAAACCTGCAGTTGTAGAAACACCTCCACGGCTTTCTAACGGCGAACCTTTTCCAACTTTTTACTACGCTACCTGCCCAAGGCTGACTGCTGCTATTTCTACTCTTGAAACCACCGGCATGATGGAAACAATGTCGAAGCGGTTAGAGACTGATGCCGAGTTGGCTGGCGCATATGCAGCAGCGCACGATGATTACATTGCAGCTCGCTCTGTGCTCAAAGTTGATGTACCTGAAATCGAAAATATCTCTGCAGGAGGCATGCCAAATCGAGTGAAATGTTTACATGCGCTAATTGCTCATTCGCTTTCGGCAGGCCCTGGCGTTAACCCACTTGGAGATGAAGCGCTAGCTGAACTGCCTAACTGGTGGAAACACATGCCATGCGAGTAGCAGCGATTGATTGTGGCACCAATTCCATCCGTTTATTGATTGCTGATGTAGACGGCACCAACTTTCGAGAAATTATCCGAGATATGGAAATCGTCAGATTAGGTCAAGGCGTAGATAAGACCGGTCAGTTTCATCCTGACGCGATTGCACGAACGTTGGCCGCAGTAGATAAATTTGCGCTGCAGATTGCAGCGAAGGGCGTTGAGAAAATTCGATTCTGCGCCACTAGTGCTACTCGTGATGCCACAAACCGCGACCTCTTTATCAACGGCGTAAACGAGCGTCTCGGAATTGAACCTGAAGTTATTCCCGGTGAAGTTGAAGCAGCTCTCTCCTTTCAAGGAGCAACCAAAGATTTTGATAAAAGCGAAGGACCTTTCTTGGTAATTGATATTGGTGGCGGTTCAACAGAATTTGTCTACGGTACTGCTTCCGTTGAATTTGCCAAGAGTATGAATATTGGTTGTGTGCGAA
>JACCDI011789908.1_pt1 | contig 10508 bp, 7 predicted proteins | sample 7442791 | NCBI WGS metagenome assembly JACCDI01 (sample SAMN15323434, study PRJNA562643) | freshwater metagenome | isolation source: river surface water | place: USA:Blue River Watershed | collected 2017-08-15
CACCACCCTCAAATGCGGCTCCATCGTCTTTGGAGCATCCGCACTCTTTCTTCTGGCTCTGCCCTCACTCTTTCTCGAACTCCTCGCCCTTGAGACCACAGATGAGCTCACCTGGTCTATGCGCATGATCGGCATAACAGTCTTTGCCCTAGCCGGAAATATGTGGAACAACGCAGCCCAGAGCAGTGATGCACGAGTAGGCAATGTGGCAAAGGTGATGTGTTTCAGCGCTACAGCGCTAGGAGCCCTCACTCTGATGATCCCAGCAGAGCTCACCTGGTTCACATATCTATATGCAGCTGTGGGCTTTGGGTTTGGAGTGGCATATGTGGCGGGGATGGTGCGGGGTTCATCTAGAAATTAGCTAACTCCGAACTTATCTTTTAGATGTTCGACTGTACTTCTCCAGCGGGGAGCGGTTGGCTTACACACCGAGTTCTGGTTTCCAAAGAAACCAAGCTCGTCATAAGCCTCCGCTCTTGAGAAAGTCTTAACCCATTTAATCTTCACAAAATACTCCTGGTCTTCTGTGTTTACCCGAGAGCCATACTTTGCAGAGGTGTCGATATCAAAAATCGATACTGACTTACCATTTTCATCTACCTCAAACTCACTAGCTGGAATTGCTCCACTTTCTACAATTCCAACACCTACGTAACCAATCTTTGGAATACGGACCCAAACTCTGTCAGTTGGCTTTAGTAAATTGAGTGTTCTGCTGTACCAAGCCCCCCCACCTGCCGAAATAAACCCAAACTTTCGAGCATCTTCCCAGGAACGAGTTTCATCATCTCCAAATGACACGAAGAACTCACCATTCCATGGTTCTTTATTTGTGGATGAAGACGCCTGAGCAGACTGGATTTCAGCTGGGTCTACAAACCATCGTCTTACTAGGAACTGGTCTGTGCCATTTGAGAAAACCTCGAAGAAAACAGCATTAACCGCAATATCGCGCGCAGCCAAATAGCTAATGATTCTTTCGGTACTTGAATCCAGTTCTGCTGCAACCACCACAATTTGATGTGTTTGATTCAAATTCTCTTCTTGAAGTACCACGTTAAATCTGGCTAAGAAGGCTTCATCGAGACTTCCTCCTGATGAATACTTTTCATAGATATTAGAAATGGCATCTGCTTCTAAATTTTCTACCCAGGATGCATAATCAATTGCCTGAGCAACAACTTCACGTGGTGTCTTGTGCCGCTTAAGTTCGATCACCACTAGTGAGCCGTCGGGAGCGATAGCCAATAAATCTACATACCCACCAAAGGCCGTTTGAACCTGCCTGCCAATTATGAGCCATTCTTCAGCAAGAATTGATGGGTCAGTCTCAATCATATTTTCGAGGAGCTTCTCATCCTTGAGAGAACTCGGGGCTAAAGGAGTTGGTTTATCGCCAACTTTCCATATTGCTTGTTTGATTGGCATTAATTGACCCCTCCTGAAACATCCCACAGCTTTGAAACTGCCTTACGCGTTCTTTCTTCATACGCACTAATCAATTCCCTGAGCGAGGAAACTTGCTTGCGCTCCTCATCGGCCGCAAGACTCACAGCAAGTTGAGCTTCAAGAGAAGCCAGCGGAATTTTAAACTGAAGAATTTGTTCAGCAGAAATATTGCCTTGCGCTCCACCCGTAGCGGTGGCTTGACAGTATGCATAGAACTTTGTGCTTTGAAGTGCCAGACGGACATAATCCAGGGAAACCTTACTATTCAACATTTCAACTTTTCCCACTCGTTGATTTAACAAATATCTACCTGCAGGCATAGTCGCAACTTTTCCAACAGTCGCGCCTGTCATCGCTATGACTATATCGCCTTCCGTAAGAATAAAATTATCCAGTTTCTTAGAATAGAAATGGAATTTGCAATTTGTATCAATTACTCCATCTGCGCCAACATTACCAATCTTTATAACAGGTAGATAGCCTTCCTTATATTCGCCCATCTCCGAACTTGCGAAAGCATAGCCATTCTGAATGCGACAAAATTCACCTAACTCAATCAATTCCAAATTCGCGTCATTATCAATCGATGGTTTCCAATTCTCAACAATTTGCCTTGCTCCGGAGATTATTGCAGCATATCCTTCTAGCTCAGCTACGATTTGCTCTTGAACGTCTAGCGGTGGAAGCGGTATTTCGATTGTGACCAAGTCCTTCGGGTAAACATGCGGCTGTCCTCCACCCTGCTGAAACTTGTATATTTCTTCCTGGAGACCCTTCAAAATTAGGTAGATATATCGAGTTAACGATTGGGATTCATCCTTCGATTGAATTGTTGAACAATCTGACGCAAATATGGGCGAAGCAAAATAGTTTACAAATCCCGCATATGCGCCTGAGGCACTTACTGTAATTACATTCCCATCACGATTGGAGACGTTGTGAAAATATGCAGGTTTTTGGCCGCCCGCAATTACGGGGATGGTTCCTTCGCTTGTGTCTTTTTGGGTAATCGAAGAACCCTTTTTGATGATTGCAATATCCTCAAGTGTCACGATTGGCCAGTGAACGTGCGAATAGTCCGCACCTGCTTTATATCTTTCGCCTGAAAGGTTGTAGTCGCCTTTTGCTGCAATCTGCTTCTTACCTACCAGCGAGAAAATTGGACTGTCTACAATTTCCCCAGTCGCCCAAGATTTCAGTGATTCGAGCGCACAAGGCAGGTCATTCTGTGTGATTACTCGCTTGCTTGAACCAAGATCAAAACCATCAGCAGAGATCTTCACAAAAGCGATGTCGGATTTCTTCTTAGCTAATTCATTATCCAATAGGAGAATACTTGTTTTTACACCACTGTAGGGTTGAAATACTCCGCTTGGAAGCGATACAACTGCATAAAGTCCATTTTCGACCAGATTTTTGCGAAGTGCTTTGTAGGCATTGCCACTCTGGAAATTTATCCCCTCAGGTACGACAATTCCCGCACGTCCCTTAGGTTTCAAATGGTTGATTATGTAATCAACAAAAAGGACTTCTGCGCGGGTGGAGGTGACACCAAATTTGTTGTGGGGTCGAATTCCACCTCTTGGGGACATAAATGGAGGATTAGCAAGGATTACATCGTATTTGTCATTCCAGCGCTCTTCGCTCGTAAGCGTGTCATATTGAAAAATCTGGGGGTTCTTAAATTGATGCAAATACATATTCACTTGAGCAATACGTACCATGGTGGGATCGATGTCATAGCCCTCCAGGTTTGCCATTAACTTTTTTCGATCATCAGGTGTAAGTTGCTTTTCTTTCTTTTTTGGATCATTTTTACCGTCATGCTGTCCCAAAATGTGTTTGTAAGAACTGATGAGAAACCCACCAGTTCCGCATGCAGGATCTAGAATCCTGTCATCTTTGCTTGGATTAACTACATCCACAATGAAATCTATGATGTGGCGTGGAGTTCTAAATTGTCCGGCATCACCCTGGGAAGACATGATTGACAGTAAGTACTCGTATGCATTACCGAGCTCTTCAGGGTGGGTGTAATCAAAATGATTCATCTCCTTGAGAAACAACCCCAGAGTTTCAGGTGACTTGTAAGGAAGATATGCAGACCGAAAAATAGATCTGAAAAGCTCAGGTAGTTGCTTAGCTTCCGTAAACTTTTCTAGAGCCTCTGCATACAAAGCTAGTTTTTCATGATTTCCAAGTCTTGAATCAAGCACCTTGTCCCATGAATACTTCTTTAGGGTGCCTGTGAAGAAACTAGCCTCACCACCGGCTTTGACGGCAGATTGGTCCATATCGTGCATAAACTTATAAATGAGTGCAAAGGTTATTTGCTCAATCTGCGTTGTTGGATTGGGCGCAACACCGACTAATACATCTCTGGCCGCATCTATTCGTCGTTTCACATCGGATGTAAGCATTTAACTAAACCCCAACTAACCCAGGTGCGTAATCTCGAATGTATTGTGGAACCTTATCTTTAAAACCATTAAGTAGCTCGTAATCAGAGAAGTCAAAAGATGCACAGTGGTAGAACCTTGCAAACTCCTTTGTTTTGACTATATCTCTCACTTCTTCGTCGACCAAGAAGGCTTTAAAGAAATTCTTAACAGGTTGGTAATAGTCTTGCCCAACCTTATGAATTGTCATAAATCTCTCCCACTCAGACTCCAGAAGATCATCCTTCATATCAAAGCTTTCTTTTTCTCCAAAAATAACCTCTAGCAACTCTTTCACGGAAATCTTTCGGTCTACATTAAATATTCTTCTAACTTTCTCAAGATTCAAATAGTCAGCAGGCTTATCAAAAATATTCTCTTTTACGTAGGCCTCTGCAGCTGAGATATCACCATTGGCCCACATGGCCGCGAGTACAGGATCGCTTGCCACATCTGGCGCCACTTTGGTTTTAAAGCCCTCTCGGTCAATCCGCATGATGACTCCCTCAGCCGTTTCGCTAACTGATTGAAGTGGATCCAGAACATCCAGGTCTATTGGGCCAGTCTTGGTTGGTGGGTCATTGGGATCATTTGGTCCCTCTTTAGCCTTCGTAAACTCTGGAAGCTTAATTTTCTCATCATATGGAAAGTCTTTTTCAAAGTACTCGCATGAGGCAAAGAAATCAAAGAATTTGAATTTGTCCTTTTCGATTGCAATTTCAGCATCAGAGTAATTGTTATACTCAAAGTTCCACTTTCGCGTTCCGCGCCCTTTCATTTGAACAAAATCAGTTGGGCTGAACACAGGTCTCATGAGGGCAACATTTAAAAGATCTTGGCAGTCATAGCCAGTCGTCATCATTCCCACAGTTATTGCAATTCGAGTCTTTGAAGATTCATATCCCTCTGGTTTTTTAACATATCCAGACAACTTGTTGTTTGCAAAATTGATTGTCATCTGTTGGGCATCAGTAACATCCGAGGAAATTTGTATAGCAAAATCAGATTGACCATAGACATCGGGCCATTTCTGCAAGGCAATTTCGTTGAGTATGTTAGTCAGGCGCGCAGCGTGCTTTTGAGATACGGCAAAAACTAATGTCTTTCCAAATAACTTGACACCCAGCTCATTTGCAGCTGGGTCAAAGAGGCCGTGCTCTAAGAGAGCCTTACACATAGATATGTTAGTTTCGTCATTAAATACTTTGCGCTCAAAGTCTTTCCCAAAAAGTCGCTGCTCGATTTCATTGCCACTCTCATCTTGGGTACGTAGTGAATATCCTTCATTCGAGAGCAATTGCGCAGTTACCTCAGTTCTAGCATCAACCAGTGTTGGCTTGATCAAATAGCCTTCGTTTGCACCAGTCTCTAGGTCATAGGAGAAAGTTGGTAGCCCTGGCTCACAGCCAAAAGTTCTATAGGTGTCGATCAGAAGTCTTCGCTCGTAATCTCGCTGATCATCGATATCGTCTTTACCCAACCCCTTGAGATAATTCTTTGGAGTTGCTGTCAATCCAAGCTTGAAACCAACAAAATACTCAAACACGGCGCGGGAATTTCCACCGATCGATCTATGGGCTTCATCAGATATTACTAATTGAAAATCAGTTGGAGAGAACTCCTTTTTGTAACGATCATTCGCTAGAAAGGTCTGAACAGTGGAAACGACAACCTCTGCGTTCGCCCAAGAATCAGCGTGGTCTTTATAGATGACGCTTCGGTAATCTTTTCCTAAATAATTGATAAAAGCTTTTTGTGCTTGATTTTCAAGCTCAATTCGATCGACTAAAAAGAGGACACGCTTTGCGTTTCCTGATCTCAAGAAAAGCTTGATGACTGCAGCAGAAATAAGAGTCTTTCCTGACCCCGTGGCCATCTCGAACAGAAACCTTTGATTGCCCTCGCTTGCTTCCTTTTGGAGAGCATGTACCGCATCCACTCCATAGGGACGCATTTGAATGAGATTGTTCTTTTTGAGAAATGTTTTCCTTTTCTTTTCATCCTGAAAATCAGGGTCTGAGGCAAATTTCGGATATTGGGATGCAAGGATAAAGTTCTCATCAACTTTTTCACTTACCAGCGCCTGGGGGTCTGGTTTGTACTCTTCATATTGCGTTATAGAACCAGGGCTTGGAAACTCCCTTATGGTCTCCGGATTTCCAAAATTTGTATCCCAGAGATAGTGAATATTGCCATTACTCAAAATAATGAATCGGGCCCCAATGCTTTGGGCGTACTTTCTAGCTTGCTCCTTGGCAGATAGTGGCTCTATAGATTTTCGCTTCGCCTCAACAACCACGAGTGGCTTTCTGTCTTTATCGAGAAGTAGGAAGTCAATTGCCCCACTGGTTCCATTCCGAGAGACAGCTTTTTCAAAATCATCACCAAGATCGCTGAATTTAACTCCAGCTTCTAATCGAATATTTGCTGGTCCATCGGCACTATCTTCAAAACGCCAGCCGGAAGCCTCGAGGAGTCTGTTGATCTTGATTCGCGCTCCTGCTTCGTTTTCCGAAGATGACCTCATGTGAGCAGTCTATTTTAATTCGTACCGAAGCGACACTAAAAGCTACTAAGTGACTAAATTTCTAGCCTTGACCACCTAAAAGCATGTTTACATAGTCCTCCGACTCCAGTCTTACGTAAAAAACAGGCTTGGACTTATCTTCTACCAAGGATTTATAGGCCATCGCAGGGTCGCCCTTTTTCTTCGCCCATTCACTATCTGGCCGCTCCCAGCTCCAATCAATATTGATACTACTGGCAAGAGAAATAACATTTGGGAAAGAGATATTTAAAACATGACCCATAACATCATTTTCCAGGTTTAAGCGATAAAGGGTGCAGGCCTTACACCAACGCGTGTAACACTTCACTCGACCCTTGTCCCTCAGTTCTGAAAGTTTTGCATAGGCTACTTTGAAATCCTCAATGCCATTCGATTCACCCAGGAGTGATGAACCTTTGAATGTCACTTGATATGGCTGGTATGGTTTTTTATTGGCCGAAGTTTTCACACTTTGCCCTTCCGAAGTCTTACTCTCTTGAGTGAGCAGGCTCCAAGTCTTCTTTGCATAAGCATCGATTTCCTCCTCGGTAATCTTTGAAATATCTTCTAGCTCCACTAAATTCGCTCTCCTCTTCCAGCCTACGAGGGTAGCCTGTAACTTATTCACAAGGCCTTATGGCCCGGTAGCGGACATTTAGCTCAAAGATGAATCAGGCTAGCAACTAGTTATCTTGACTTGGTTTTTCAGGCTTTGAAGGGGTGAGGGCCAGAATTATGTTGTAAATAGGCACCAAGATAAACCAACCGCTTTTACCGACGTCATTCATTCGCCGTACCGCAACCGCAAGGTAAGGAAGGATGATTGCAAGGACAGTTAACGTCCCAATGAATTCTGTACCCATAAATCCGTCAACGCCACTTGCGATGAATGTGGTTACGTAGAAGAATGCTAGAAAGCTCCAGAATTCTTTTCTGCCTGCTTTGCCTTGAAAATCAACATACTTCGACAGTGATATTCCTATTAGATTGAACATTTCTTTCTCCCTAGTTTCCTATAGTTAATTGTCGATTAAATGTTTGCTCTCCGAGTGACACGATATAGTCAGAAAGCTGCGATGCATAGTCATTCTTTTCAGCTTTGTTCATCTTTCTCAGGCATCTGTAGACGGGGCTATATACGCGCGAGTTTGCATTGAAGAATGTTGTTGTGATCATTTATCGCAGCCCATGCCGTCACCATCACCGTCAAGTTTATGGATATCTTGACCAATAACTCTGACTGGCGCGAGACCCAACTGCTTGATGTCCTTACAGTTTATATCGCTAGCAAAGACAGGGATACATCCCGCATAATTTGGATCACATTGCATTGCAGATGCATTTATGGGTGATGTCGAGGCACTGACAGTCCTTGTCGTTCTCACTGATCTATTTGGCGTGAGCCGGGTTCCGGGGCATTTACTCCAGATTCCGATGGACTTTGATTTTGCAATCTGTGCCGCCCTAAGGAACTGAGCTGAGTATTGCCCTCTATCCCCTTTATAGAAATATGGAACTGCTGCACCGATTTCAACTAGCTTGAGATTGATGTTTGTCTTTCCTATGAAGATATATCGCAACAACCTGCCGTAACTATCTTCGGTATCGAGACTTGGATCGGTTTTCAATGAAATCTGACCTGGTGAACTCAGGAGTGAAATCAAGGCTGCTCTTGCTTCCTTCCCATAGCACTCTGCTGGCGAGAGTTCAGGAGTATCTATTTGTAAGAGCCTTACCCTTTCGCCAGTAGCTAAGGTAACCGTGTCTCCGTCGTAAACCTTGGTGATTGTCGTTACAGCATTCGCCGAATAGGTGTTTGAAAGCGATACTGCGATCAACAGCAAAGTAGCGGAAAACGCCCTCCTCTTAGTCATCGTGAGTTCACTAACTCTGCTGTACTGAATTCAAGTCCCGAAGTACGAAAATCCAACTCCGATGCTTGAAGAGCTGAATGAGCGCCACTCATCTCATCACGGCGAGATTGAATGTTTGCATCACGATAAACAGCTACGGCTTCTTCATACTGCGCACGCAGAAGGATCTTCTTGCTTTCAAGAACCTCGAGTTCACGATCAAGCAACTTGGATGTATCAACATCTGACTCTTCAACGGATGCACCAGACTCAAGCTTTACGCTATTGCGACGATTCTGCAGATTACGAAGGAACCAAACTTTGCGCTTAGCACGTGCAACCGCGCTTTCAATCTCTGAATAGTGCATAAAGGAGATCACAATTCCGACACCAATAAAGGTTAGTTGTAAGAGTGTGTAGAAGATCCAAAGATAAAGAATTTTGCCATCTTCTGACATCCCGGTTAGGTTTCCAGAAGTGAGAACACCATTACGAGCACGAATGTTTGATAGGAATGTGATTGTTGCAGTCACTAGTATGCCGACTACCGCGAACATCACATGGTAAATGCCAGACTTTGGGCGATTGCGGTCAAATAGAGATTTAAAGTAAATTCCCAAGATGTGGGCCGCACCCACTGACAGACCACTGACCGCCAAAGTGACTATCAAAGAGGTTCCAACTTTTTCTCCAAGAAGAACTCGAAATGCTGGTGCAGTGATTGTGAACTCGCCAATAAAAAGCAAGAACAGGAATGGAAGATAGAAGGTGTTTCCAATTTGACGGATACGGGCAAATTTCGCCATTGGGACCTCTTCTGCTCCCCCATCAAGCTTTGCCTGTACTACTGCTAGCTCGGCCTGCGCGATCGCTAGATTATCCGCAAGAGCCTGGGACTTACCCTTCTCTTGGATTTCATTTCGAATCGCATTGACCTTCAGTGCTTCCTTGTTTAGCTTCTTCTCTTCTAGCTCAAGATCCAGCTCGCGCCCGAAAGCTGCATATTGGCGTTGCAACTGCATCAAGTAAGGAACGCTGTTGTGCTCCCACTCTTGACGCGGGATCTGATTTTTTCCATCACGTCGTCCTTGCTTACGTGCATCCTTGATTACTTCCTTTGGTGCTGATGATGTTGACTTGCTTTTCACTTTATTTCTCCTATTTCTATTGGATTGGATGGTTAGAAGCCTGAGAGATCAGACTGCTCTGTTACGTTTGTTATGCCGATCTGATTTAGGTAACAAGTCCAGTACGACTGAACCTGATCTAGGGTTTTTGTGTTTACTTTTGAATTGCGAGCGCCAACAATTACTACATTCACAGATGAGTAATCAGTTGCAGCAATTCCTGCGTCTTGTACTGCCATTTCGCACACGCCTTTGGCATCGACTCCAGTTAGGCGTCGAGGCAAAGTGAGTGAAACTTCATCGACCATGTCAGAGGCGATTACAAGCGTCAGGCGTGCTGATGGATTTTCTGCTTTTGCTGTTGCTAAATTTCTCAGGCTTGCTTCGACTGCGCCTTTGACGTCAGAGCCCATTTCAATTCCTGGGTCTGCTACAAAGTCTTGAAGGCGCTTGAAGGATGTTGCTGTTTGTTTTGCGTCTTGACAGATGATGCCTGCTGGGTACTTGAGAGCATCAGGGAGCAGTTGTTGACGACCCAACAGCTCCACGACCTTATTCACACAATCTGCCTGATTGGCTTCAAGTGCTGAGTCCTGCCAAATCTGTGTACGTGCGTTGACTAGGCCGTCCCAGAGTTGCAATGCACCCTCTAGGTTTGGAGTCTTCTCCTTGATGTACTCATAGAGGCTCTGGCTTGTCTTTGTTGAAACGAGAAGAATTCGAGGAGCTTGGGCTGAGTTCTGGGTAACGAACTGAATGCTTAACCCCCGAGGAGCTACAGGTGACTGGGCGAATGGATTACCTAGTGACTGTCCTGCGATGAAATCCGTGATTCCTGATCCCAACGCCTCCAACTGAGCGGTTGGATTAGTGGACCCCGATAAGTCCAGGACGTATGTAGCTACCTCGGGAGCTGGCATCTGAGGGAAAGGCTGACCCTCATAGGCTGATTTGAGTGAGCTCACAGGAGAGCAAGCTGAGAGCGACATGGCCAGTGCCACTCCACGTAAACCAACGACCGCAGCTTTAAAAGCATTGTTTCTTACTGCTTTTACCGAATTCTTACTGAACCTTTCTAGCTCTCTTGAAG
>JACCDI010898302.1_pt1 | contig 10505 bp, 17 predicted proteins | sample 7442791 | NCBI WGS metagenome assembly JACCDI01 (sample SAMN15323434, study PRJNA562643) | freshwater metagenome | isolation source: river surface water | place: USA:Blue River Watershed | collected 2017-08-15
AGTAATAACACATAGTAAAACAATCGTTGAGAATATCAAACATGAAAATTTCATTAATCTTGAAGATATGGATGAAAATGAATGGTTGACACATATTCCACAGAAAATATCTATTGATGAATTTGAGAAATTTTCCAGCGATTTTTTCGTAACTGTAAGAGATAGAATGAACCAAAACAAATAATATATGTCAAATATAATAGAATATGCAAATCATATTTTCTACGGTGAAAATTTGAATGCTAATGATTTGGATGTTAAGAATATCATTCTGACTGATATATCACCGGATGATACAGATACAATAAATGATATAACAGCCAGAATCAATAAATGTGATGATATACAGAAACAATTGATTGTTTCTTATATGATTAAAAAACACACAAATAACAATCTGTGTATTAATGAGCCATACCGAAGTATGATATCCGAAAATTTTTCTGAAACAACACACAAAATAGTTGAAATTATCAAGACATCACCTGGTAATATTCATGCTGAATTGAGTTATTGTATTGACGATTATTTCAAATTCAAAAAAACTGGAATCCGTTAAAATCCAAAGCTATTGCTATAACCGTTATTATAACCACCACCAAAAGATGATGTGGTTCTAATACGTGATTGTACATTATTGAGCACAGAATAATCAGACCCCACAATGGATGGAGACAATTTCATTTTTTCCTCTATCCATTGTCTTTGTTGATTATTCAATTTATTTTGTATAATATCTTCGCACATTTCTTTGAACTTATTATTTTCAAAAACAGTGGATGATTCGACTACTGTTATAACAAGGTCATCATTAGCACCACTATCAGCACTATAACTAACATTCCCGCTACTATTTTCTTTTTTAATGAATTTAGTCATTTCTTGCATAGTTAAAGTATGTGTAATTGATATATCACCACCACGCACACGTTTTTGATAGTCTTTTACAAACATATTTTTATTCTGACGTAGTTTGATACCAATCTCTGGTTTAATAGCATCTATTCTATGTTTATATCTAAAAAAGATATGTGTACCATACATATTATTACCATCAAGATAAGTTCTCATAGCAAGTAATAATTCACCACCAAAGGCATTTACTTCTAAAACAACACCAATTTTATTATCATCAAATACTTCAAAGCACAATATATATAATATTTCTGCTAAATCTGGCACAGCAATAGTATTACATTGATAAACTCCTACTTGTACTATTTTAAAGAAATCAACAACACTTGTTATTTTAACTGGCAATTCATCTTCACTTTTAAGCATTATTCTAAACATATTGATAACAGAATAATCACCATTCAAACCTTCTGATAAATCAACACTAAATACCATATAATAATCCTTAGCATTTTTGATATCAAATAATTCTGGGTTACTTACCATAAATTCCAATTCATCATAACCTATATGTGGTTTGCGTGAAAGTTGTTGGATATATACATTTTCGTATTTTTCTAAGCTTTTCTCTATACGTGCCATGGTAACACTATCAAGTACCATTTTAGCACCAGACATGAACTGTAAATCGTATTCTTGGTTAAATGCTTCTATTGAACCAATATCACTAATAGCATCTTCTTTCCAAGATGAAATCTCACATATATCAATAAACTTGGTTTTAACTTCTACTTGTTCATTTTCGTATGTTTTGATTCTAGTATATACTTGTCGCCTAAACCAATCAGACAATGGATTTTCACTATTAAGTGCGTCACATTGTGCTTTTATATCATTAGGTAAATATCTATCACTACTTGGTATATGTATTTCAACCTTATCTGTATTGAAATTTCTAACAAGTTTGATACCTTCTTTTGCAATGAAACCTTTTTCGTCTAATACTTCCATATCAAATTTATAAGTTTCTATAAGATATGACAAAAATGTTTCTGCTGTTAATCCAATCTTTTCTAATTCATACTCATTTAATCTTAAATAAGTAACAAAACGACCTTGTACATTGTACCAATATACCATTTTAGAAACATAGTTGTTTTTATCTTTGTGTCCTTTTGGTAATTGTGATTGATACAGTAATTTCCAGAATAAATTATAACCATTTGGTGTACTTGTTAAAATGATTTTAGAGTTACCAAATGATGAAACTGTTGGATATATCGACCTATACATATCTTCAAAGTTCTCAATATAAGCTGCTTCATCTATGTATAATAAATTGATAGAACTACCGATACCTGGGTTTTTACCAGCAACAGTTTTGATTTTACATTTAGTGTCCTCAAATGTTATTTTTGATTCATTATAATTTGATACACCTGGTTGTAACCAAAATGGTAAATTAACATAAATATCTTTAATTTTATTTATAACCTCTTTAACCGTTTCATTTTTATTAGCATATATCAAAATATTTTGGTCGCGATTAAATATAGCCATATATAAAATAAATATACTTGATGATATAGTATTATGGCTTAAAACATTATTGGTATAATACCTATGATTTTCGTGATTAATAGATAAATCACACATAGATAATTTGTGTTTAGTTTTGATTACTGAAATAACTTCTTCAAGACCATATTCGGTCCATATATAATCACCGATTTTTAAATCTTTAACAAATACTTCTGTGTAATCAGATAAAAATACTATGTGTTTATCAGCACATTCTAAATGTGTATTTGTAGTGTTTACTTCATATACACGATATGGTTGTGTGTTATGAAGATGTGTAGCATTTACATAACCTGTATCAGATAACACATCATAATTAACATCATATGTATTGATGATTTTCTTTGATATATCATTCTCGTCTAATGATAAATTTCTATATTCATACTTTTCTATAATTTCAAGTATGTAATATAATATATGTTTTAATATTTTTTTCATAATTAATTATTCGTAGAATATCCTATTAATGACATGCTACCACAGCTATTGCATATAAAATAAACACCACCATTTATTTTGATTTCTCGTGTTGAACCATTACATTTACATTTCATAAAACAGAATATTCTTTTTCTTATATATATTAAAAAGAATATCTACTTATGAGTAAAGAAGAGAGAGAAGAATATGAAAGACAATTAAACCAAAGTTTTGATACTATTAAGCGTGAAAACAGTTTAGATAACAACACATTAGATGGTCTTATAGCAACACCAGATAGATTAGGCGTAGATGTGACCCAAAAAAGTAGCATGGATGTTATTGAAGAAAATATGTATGCTGAGAGTTTGGTTACTGTTACTAATATGGCAAGATTATATTTATCTGATGAAAATTTATTATCAAATGAATATATAAAAGATAAAATTAAGAATAATGCAGCAGATTTATCTGATATGAAATTCTTACAATATATCTCAAAAATGGTAATAAAGAAACAAGTAGAACAAATAGAATTGGGTGAAGCATCACCACGTTTCTTCGAAACATTGAGTTTACATATGAAAGAAACAAGGGATAGTATCAAACAAAGTACATTGACTATCAATACTATGGAGAAGTTCTATCTTGAATTAAGGCAATCATTAGGCATAGAAGGTGATATAAATGCTAAAACACCATCCGATAATGATAATATAGAAGAAGGTCAAATAACTGAAAGTAAATCAACAGGTGTCAATACACATGATTTACAATCACATTTAAAAGAAATAATTAAACGTAATGCTGAAATAGCATCTAATAACAAGAAAAAACAATGAGTGTTTATAGTATGAGAAAGGCTGTGTGTGCGATTATAAAAAATCATGATAACCAAATAGTATCAGTAAGTCGTAAAAATAATCATGAATTATTCGGCTTTGTTGGTGGTAAAGTTGATGAAGGTGAAACGATATATCAAGCAATTGTCAGAGAAATTAAAGAAGAAACTGGTTTGATAGTTGATATATCGGACTTAGAATTAATATCTGAGAAAATTTATGGGATGAACAAGGAAACCACTTTCCATCAACATTGTTTTTTAGTCCATAAAAAATTTGATAAAAATGATATCTACGATGATGCGACAGCACTAGGACTTGGTGAAGGTCTAGTTAGATGGGTCAGTGAGGATTTCTTAGCAAATGGATTCTTCGGTGATTATAACAAAGAAATGTTGGAATTGTTGGAACTCAAAGAGTTTTTGAAATAATGAAAACATTTGATGAAATAGCAGATAAATTAAATAATTTTTTTAATAATTGTTATTTATTTAATAATATAAACAGTTCTTATTTGTATATGTATAATACGAATAAGAACTGTTTTTATAAAGCACATAAAAGTAAAAATAGTTTTTATATTTATCGTTTGACACATATATCAGATTATAGTGTGAAAGTTGTAGGAAAAATACACTTTATGAAAGATGATGAATATATCATGATTAACGAAAATGTTAGAAACTGTTTAGAAAAAATCAAAAATAAACATCTGATACAATATAAAATAAGTGAATTAGAAAAAATATTTTACGACAATGTTATAATATGATAGTAAGTGAAAATCTAATAAGGATATATCAAAGAAATAAACTTTTAAGTTATTATTATGATATATCAATAAATAAAATGTATAGAGTTGCATTTTATGCTACATATACACTTGTTGATGAAATGCAAGAGAAAACAAATATACAGCTTGATGATGTTATCCTAACTACTGATGATGTAGCTAAACTCAAAACAATGAAACCTATTATAGCATTATACGAAACGATACGTGAATATGATAATGGCTTAAAACCATCTATGTATAAAAGATTATTGTATGTCATAGAAAGAGAAATTTTCAATAAGATATTATGATTACTGATTTTAAATATTTAACATGTTCCGATAATATCATATTTGTGTTAAATGGTAATTCTGTACATATTATATGTGATATATCAACTATGACTTTTTATGAATTAGTGATATATCATTCACATATAGCATTATATTTAATCACGCCAGAAACTTTACTTTTTATTAAAAACTTTACTGTTGAAAGAAATAATATTGTAAATAGTTTTAGGTATAAAGTTTCGTTACGTAAAGTTGATTTTTATATTGAGAAAGATAATTTATACGAAAAAATAAATAATATCGTAGAAAAAGAGATTTTCAAGAATTTTTAAAACTTTTTGTATATTCATGTATATAATACATATGAATATACTTTCTTTATTTGATGGAATTTCTTGTGGACAAGTAGCATTAAACCGTGCTGGTATAAGTTACGATAATTATTATGCATCTGAAATAGATAAATTTGCTATTCAGATAGCAGATAAAAATTACCCTCATATTAAACGCTTAGGTAATGTTTTAGATGTTAAACATACAGATTTACCACCCATAGACCTCCTCATAGGTGGTTCGCCATGTAAAACTGTTTCTCGTGCCGGTAATGGTAAAGGGTTTGATGGTGAATCTGGTTTGTTTTGGGAATATTTGAGAATACTTAATGAAACCAAACCGAAATATTTTTTACTTGAAAATGTTAAAATGAAAAAAGAATGGATGAATATTATTACCGAAAATTTAGGTGTACAACCAATCCATATCAACAGTAATTTACTAAGTGCACAGAATCGCCCAAGAACTTATTGGACTAACATACCTGGTGTAACATTACCGGAAGATAGAAAGATATATCTATCTGATATAATTCCTAATAATCCAGTGTGTTTTACTGAAAGAAGAACAGAAGAAGCAAAACAAATTAGACGTGAAAACAGAAAAAATGGTATTGATTTTTCTCCTAGAAGAATGAAAGAAATTGTTGCCAGAACAGATGGTAAATCGAATTGTTTAACAGCAACTTTTTCTAGTAAAGAGCATATGGTTAAAACAGACATTGATGATTATATGCGTAAATTAACACCTAATGAATGGGAACTATTGCAGACATTACCATTGAATTATACAGAAGGTGTATCTGATAACCAGCGATATAAAATGATTGGTAATGGATGGACAGTAGATGTGATTACTCACATATTAAAAAATATTAAATAAACTATGAATATACTTTCTTTATTTGACGGCATGAGTTGTGGTCAAATAGCTTTGAACCGTTTAGGTATTCATTATGATGATTATTTTGCATCTGAAATAGACAAAGATGCTATAAAAGTAACACAACATAATTTTCCAAACACAAAACAGTTAGGTGATATTAGATATATCAACACAACTGATTTACCTAAAATTGATTTGCTTTTTGGTGGTAGTCCATGTACTAGTTTCTCTTTTGCTGGTAAACGAAATGGAATGACTACAAAAGATAATGTTAAAATTCTTACATTAGAACATTACTTAGAGTTGAAAGAAAATGGTTTTGAATTTGAAGGTCAATCATATCTGTTCTGGGAATATGTTCGTGTATTAAAAGAAACAAAACCAAAATATTTTCTTTTAGAAAATGTGATGATGACTAAAACGTGGGAGAATGTTATCACAGAAGTATTGGGTGTAGAACCTATTTATATTAATTCCAATTTGATAACAGCACAAGATAGAGAGAGATTATATTGGACAAACATACCTGATATATCTATTCCAGAAGACAAAAATATCATACTTAAAGATATAGTATTACCTTCTAATGAAGTTGATGCTAAATTTTGGTATAAAGAATCATTTGTGTATAATGGTGATGATAAAAAAATACAAGCTACTATTGCTCTTAACGGACATGATATATTAAAAAGAGCATATAATTTAAATGGCAAATGTGGTGCATTAACATGTTGTAGAGGTGGCAATCATCAAAAGAAAGTTTACCAAGATGGTAAATGTAGAAAATTAACACCACTTGAATATGAAAGATTACAAACAGTACCAGAAAATTACACAAGTATTGTTTCTAATAGCCAACGATATAACATGCTTGGTAATGGCTGGACAGTAGATGTAATTACACATATATTTTCGTATATTATATGAGATTGATATATCATTATAAACAAAATACTTATATAGAAAATGGGGTATTTTATAATACTAAAACATATTATGTTTTTTACATACCAGTTTATAGTAAAATTGAAATAATAATATGATAAATAGTAACAATACAATATTAATCAAAAAAGATATTGATTCTATATATCACCACTTAGGTGCACATAATATCATATATGATATGAGAGCAAGAATGTTATATGATGTTTTGATATCAGATAATACATACGTAATAAGCAACCTAAAAACAAACAAGATATTATATGAATTTATTGATATCTATGATACGAGAGAATATATACATATATCAAGAATATTACAAAGTGAGGAATACGGTAAAGATGATTTTGTTTTTGTTCCTGATTATGTCAATATGATGAAATCAATATCAGAATTATTAGAAAGAAAAATGTTAGAAAAATTATGAAGTTTTTAAATCGAAAACTAAACTGGAAACAGGCAGAAAAAATAGGGAATAGTGTGTATTGTTTCCAAGATGCAATAGAATATTTCTATAAGAAAGGTGTAACTTTTCATATGCAAATAAATTTCCCCGATGAATACACATCAACTGTGATGCATGGTGAACATATATTATTCACATCAAAAATACATGAAACTGATGTAAAAGCAATGAACGAATCAATGAAATATGTATCTGATAATTTAGATAATAAAATATTTATGACCATTTTAAACAAAATATAATATGTTAAATATATTAGATAAATTAGCACCACCTAGTATTTTCAAAAAATACAAAACGAGATATTTCAGTGATGTAATTAAATATTTTGAAGAGAAAGAAATAAAATTTGTACATATAAGCAATCTAGCATCTTCTCCGAAAAATACTAAACATGTAATGCAAGTATTTTATAAAGAAACATTGATATATCAAACAATAGAATGTGATTCTGATAAAAATTGTTTGACCATGGCAACGAAATATGTATTTGATAATTTAGATACAAAAATATTAATTCAAATAATTGATAAAATATGATTGATATATCAAAAATTATATTTAACTTTGTATTATAAAATATAATATATGAATTTATCACATAAAAAATTGAAAAAAGGTTCGTTCAAATTATTGAATGTGAAACCGAAAGATGTGCGTGATGGTGGAAATCTACCAGAAACAATCGTGCTTCACACTAAAAAAGAATTAGATAACGGTGTATATCTTTTCAAATACAAAGGTGTGAAAATCCGAGGTGTTATTGAGAAATCCTTAGATACTGTTTATAAAGTATCAGCTTTCAGCAAATATACAAAAAGTGTGGATGTTAAATTATCCGAAGCAGAAGTATAAGATTTTAGATAAATAAAAAAAGCAACTTAAATAAGTTGCTTTTTTTATATATAATTAAAACAGTAATTAATATAATGAAATATAATTATGTGATGAAATATAAAGATTTTGTTAATGTAAATGAAAATACATCAGATGATTGGAAAAAGATAACACTTGATGATATAAAAGAGGTATTTAGTGATATATCTTTCGAAGATGGTGGTATTGTTGATGTACCTTATCAGAAAACAGATTCTATCATAGTACCAAATTTAGAAATAGCTATTGATATTCTTAAATATTTAGAAGACAAAGCATCAGGTTATAGAATAGGTGGTTATCCAGAAGATATTATTTCTGTATGGAAAAAATTAGTTGGTAATGACACCGTAGTTAAATTTGCTATATCACAATTTTACAATAAAGAATATTTCCAGATAGTATGTTTTATTTTTGAAAATAAAGGTAAAAAACCAATTGTTTTAGAATTTAAATCATCACACACAGAATCACCAATATTATGCACAAAATACTATAATGATTCTACGTGGAGAGGTCGTGGTAGATATGATTATGAAGAATTTTATTCTAAATACTTAAAATAAAAAGCCTACTTAGTAGGCTTTTTTTACATATTTTCTTTTAATCTAAATTTATCTATAATATAAGCTGTTGGTATATCAGAAGGTTTTAAATTATTTAAATCTACTACTGAAATACGCAATGTTGTTGAATTTTTTTCTATCTCAGAACCATCACCTTTTGGGATTTCTAAAACATAATCATCTTTGAACACAGGGAAATAAAAAATGTGAGTTTTCATAGAATTACCTTTTGTTAAAAAGAACTCACCCCAATACTCTGCTTCTGCATATGACCTATTCAATTTCATTCCTATTTCTTCGTATAATTCACGAACCATAGCATCAACAGGTTTTTCGTTTTCTTCTATTTGTCCAGACACACAAGTAACATAAAAAGCATACTCTTTGTCTCTATGTTGATATGCTGGAACAATTTCTTTACGTAAAAGAATTTCTCTTCTATCTACTAGATATATCAATGCCATTACTGTATCAGGTTCAGACACGTATTCGTATTCATCATTATCATTAATAACACTAATACCTTTTTCAGCATTACCATACACTTTATTTTTAATAGCTGGTTTAGTAGAATCATCTACTTCGGTTTGTAATATTTTACTAAATGTTTTCATATATGTTATGCTGTCATAGTTTTATCATTATTATCGGCTAATATATTAGATGGTAAACCTTGTCTAACATATTTTTTAAATTCACCAACTGTAATCTCACCAGATTTATTGATGTCAATAGCTGGATTTTGTGATGCGATTAAACCAGAAGATTGATTCTTAGCTTGAACTATCCAATCATCAGGCTTACCTAATGCAATTGGGAAGAATGCATACAAATATAAATCCTCTAATGAATTTAATTTACCGGTTGCATTTTTGTAAAATTTATATACATATTCTAATTGCTCAACACCAGTCATACGATATAATTGGTCTGTTGTAGTACCCAATCCCTCCGCAGTACCTGGCATGAATTGAATAAGACCAGTTGCACCTGTACCTTTATATCCTTTCTTTGGGTTATCTTTATTAACAGCAGCTGGATTGTATTTAGATTCTTTCCACATAACAAATAACAAATATTCTGGTTTAGTTTGTAATTTATTTGCTATTTCAACAGTTTTTCTAACAAATTCAATAGGGTCGGCATTATATTTTTTCAAATCTTCATAATAAGGGATTTTAATATCTTTGATATCCTTCATTGTTTCTTCAAAATGTGTTTGAATATCCTTTTTCAAATCTTCGTTAGTAGATAAAGATATAATTAAATCTTGTTGAGCAACAGTTAATTTATCATCTACCATATCTAAGGATACACCATTTGATATATCAGCGTGGTGTTTTTTGATATAGGCTAATAAAGATTTTACCCTTCCTTGTGTTTCTGGACCGTATATTCCGTCACAATGATAAACAGGTAGGTCGAATCCAAGAGATGTCATTGCTGTTTGTAATTTCTTTACATCTTCACCAACAGTTTTAATAACAAAATCACGTCTTTTGGTGTTATCATCTTCTTGATTATTGTTGTTATTATCATCTTCCTTTGGTGTAATACCAACCATTTTTTTCAACGAATCCATAAATGATTCTTTGATATATTCATCATAATTTTTTATATATCTCATAAAGTATATATTAAAAAGTCAAATTAAATTTTAAATTA
>JACCDI010157903.1_pt1 | contig 10499 bp, 7 predicted proteins | sample 7442791 | NCBI WGS metagenome assembly JACCDI01 (sample SAMN15323434, study PRJNA562643) | freshwater metagenome | isolation source: river surface water | place: USA:Blue River Watershed | collected 2017-08-15
AGTAACCAGGATAGTCACCACCTACTTCGTTGTTACCAAGAACACCATAAGATGCTCTCAACTTCAAGTCGTTGATGAATGATACATTATCCATGAAGCTCTCTTTAGATAATCTCCAACCTACTGAAGCAGATGGGAAAATACCATACTTGTTCTCGATGAATCTAGAAGAACCATCACGACGAACAGTTGCAGATACTAAATATTTATCGCTGTAAGCGTAGTTAGCTTGGAAGAACTGAGATACTACATTGTGCTCACCACGGTAGCTGCTCATTCTGAATGTAGCAGGGTTTACGTTTTGCAACAAACGATAGTTGAAGTTGTCGAATGCCAACTCAGAACCACTCGCGTTGAAACCTTCGTAGTAAGTCTGCTTAGCCTCATAACCAACAAGCGCATTTACTTTGTGGTCACCAAAGCTCTTCTTGAAGTTCAAAGTAGAGAAAGCTACCCAGTTTCTGTTCAAGAAATAAGAGTTACCCAAAGAGTTAGGGTTGGTGTTACCTTCAGTTGCTTCATAAGCACGAGTTCCATATCCCTGACCAGGGCCAGAGTTGTAATCAAGACCATATGAAGTTTTCCAAGTCAAGAAATCAGCAAGATCAACTTCACCAAAAACACTTCCAGTTACACGGAAGCTATGGCCAAAGTTATTATCTCTGTTTCTTGTTTGCTGAGCAACAGGGTTTGATACGTTTGAGTTAAAGTTCGCTGGAGATGCAAAGTTTCCTTTGATGTCATATACAGGAACCAACTGTGGCATACCATAAGTATTGATCAATGGAGAACCTTCGTTAGGGTTTCCAATTGATGCACGTGTAGTTTGGTAAGCAACGTTCAAGTTCTCACCTACACGGATTCTTTTTCCGATGTTGTAATTGGTGTTTACACGAACCTGGTATCTTTTATAATCGTTACCAATCATAATACCTTGGTGGTCGTATACGTTACCAGAGAAGAAGTAATTACCCTTATCAGATCCACCTGAGGCAGAAACCTGATAGTTCTTCATTGTAGCTGGCTTGAATACTTCTTTGAACCAGTTTGTACCAGCCTTATTGGTTTGAAGGATAAGGTAGTCACCTACACCACGACCAACTGGGTCTGTGTTCAAGAAATACTTAGCAGGATCAACCGCTGGATCGCCAGCAAGGAAACCACCCAATCCGCGAACAGCGAAATCAGGAAGAACCCACTTACCACCTTGGTTGATGTAAATGTTAGAGGTGAAACCAAGACCTTGACCAGCAGCTAGCTTCTGCTGAACCTCAAGGAATTCATTTGGATTCAAAGTCTCTGGAATTTTTGAAGGAGAAGCAGAACCATAGAACACGTCTACAGCCAACTTAGATGAACCGCTCTTACCTTTCTTAGTGGTAATTACAATTACACCGTTCGCAGCACGAGAACCATAAATAGAAGCTGATGCCGCATCCTTCAATACCTGAATAGACTCAATGTCGTTCGGGTTTAAGAAGTTGATGTTTGATTCGTTTTGTACAGGTACTCCATCAATTACATACAACGGCTCGTTGTTGTTGATGGTACCGATACCACGAATACGTACGAAAGCTGCAGAACCTGGATCACCAGAAGTTGACATCTGAACACCCGGAACTTTACCTTGAAGCTGGTCTGCAATGTTAGATGCAGCAAACTTGGTCATTTCCTTGGTGTCTACGACAGCAACCGAACCGGTAATGCTTCTGCGTTCCTGTGTACCATAACCAGTTACAACAACTGTTTGCAAAGCACTTGAAGATGCCTGCAACACAACATTGATGACCGACTGTGATCCCACTTTGACATCAGAACCATCGTATCCTACGAAAGATACTTCAAGTGTTGCGTTGTCATTTGGAACATTGATTGAATAAGAACCATCTGCGCCAGTTGAAACGGCAGTAGAAGATCCCTTTACTTTAACAGTGGCGCCAGAAAGCCCTCCACCTGTGTCACCACCAGTAACTTTACCGGTGACTTTTTTCTGTGCAAAGGCAATTGATACTGATAACACCATAAGGAGCATCAGCATACCTGTCTTAGCAGAAAAAGTAAGCACTCTTTTCATGCAATAGTTGTTTTAGTGAATGATTGGGGTTTATAAATAAGAAGTTTTAGTAGCATTTAGGCAGTTAATTTCAATCGTTTTGGTTAATAAGTCGTGCATAACCGTTGGGTAAATTAGACAATTTTATTACATACTTAACATTTTTTTAAAAAATATTTTATGTAATGTGTTTTTTTTACACATTGTCTACCTCAATCGTTTGCGGTGTTGCAAAGACAAATATTAACCTACTAACGCTGCATTGATATTAAAAAAATTTCAAAACGTTTATTTGATACCCCAAATTGGACCCCATTGGTAAAAATTGAGTAAACTGCATTAATAATATGCAACTATGAGAGTGATTTTTTCTGTTTTCTTCTTTTTGATTACTTCTTCTGTTTTCAGCCAGGTTAGATCCTTGCCAGAATTTAGGTTTTTTAGAATGGACAATGGTGCTGAAGTAACACACAAAAATGTTACTCCTGGTAAAAAAACACTTTTTGTGTTTTTCGATACCGAATGTCCTCACTGCCGCGTAGCCATTACTGAATACAACCACAACCAAGCCAAACTGAATGATATCAATGTTTTTTTAATTACGAGAGATCAGAAAGCTGTGGTGAATAGTTTTTTAAACGAAGTAGGTACCAAGTTAATTGCTAAGAAAAATGTGACTGTATTGTCTGATAACCAAAATCAATTCATTGGTAAGTTCCTTCCCAAGAAATTTCCTTCGATGTTTTTATTCGGCGCCAACAGGCAATTATTAATCTACACAGATGAGGAGAAAGACATTCCTGTTATACTGGAAAAAATTAAATCTTAAAACAACATAACATGACAACAAGAAGAGAACTCCTTAAGCAAATGGCCTGGGTGACCGCAGGTTCATTCCTAATGAAGGATGCATTTGCTTTTAATGATATAAAAAACAAAAAGGTTGGTGTTCAACTTTATACGATACGTGATTTCATCAGTAAGGATCCGAAGGGCTCTTTGAAACAAATTGCTGATTTAGGTTTTGGAGAAGTTGAAAACTTCGGATACAATAAGGGTAAGTTTTTTGGGATGGATGCAAATGCATACAAAGGTTTGTTAGGTGATTTGGGAATGACTGCACCTTCTGGTCACTATATGTATGGAAACATTCTTAACGGCTGGGATAAAGCAGTTGAAGATGCAAAGGCAATCGGACAAGACTATATGGTGCTTGCCTATTTGTTGCCTCCAGAAAGAAAATCAATTGATGATTATAAAAAAATAGCAGAGAACCTTAACAAAGCTGGTGAGGTATGTAAAAAAGCTGGTATTCAACTTTGCTACCACAACCACGAGTTTGAGTTTGAAGCGATGAACGGACAACTTCCTTTTGATATTCTAACCAATGAGACTGATGCAGGCTTGGTGAAAATTGAATTGGATTTGTATTGGGCAACAGTAGCGGGACAAGATCCTGTTGGATTGTTCAAAAAACACAAAGGAAGAATTGCTTTGTGGCATGTGAAGGATATGGATAAAACACCAAAGAAAAACTTTACAGAAGTTGGTAATGGTGTTATCGATTTTGCAACCATTTTTAAAAATGCAAAGACATCGGGAATGAAACACTTCTTCGTTGAACAAGATGTTTGTCCGGGCTCTCCTTTCGATAGCATCAAACAAAGCATTGGCTATATCAAATCCAATCTAATTAAACAACTATAACCAAAGAATCGCATAATGGTAATCTTCAACTATATTTTTTCTGCCGTCTTTGTTGTATTTGCTTTGTTGCAAATCAATGATCCTGACCCATATGTTTGGATTCCTATCTATGGTGTAGTTGCATTGATTTGTTTTTTCAATGCAAGAAAGAAATACGATCGCTTTTCGCATTTGTGCATCTTAGCATGTTGTATCATCTATGGTATCAATTTGGTCATCAAGAATGATGGTGTTATTTCTTGGTTTAATGACCATGAGGCAGAAAATCTTGTACAAAGCATGAAAGCTACCAAACCGTGGATAGAAAATACAAGAGAGTTTGGAGGATTACTAATCATCACACTTGTAACTTCAGTCAATATATTTAAGCATAAAAAAGCCGGAGCATAATTTACTCCGGCTTTCTTTTTTATATGCTTTAGTTATTAATTGGAATTGAGTAGGCGGAAGTTAATTACAGCTACATTCTGTGTTTCCTTGCTATTTGTTTTTTCCACTTTCATAACCAAATTGAAGTTTCCATCAGGAACATTTTGCAGTGGCACTTTCACTTTTGTAACCTTTGGATCTGTATCGTGTCCAATTTTCACCTCTCCCAACTTTGCACCATTAACATCATTTACATGCCAGCTAACGATAAAGGCATAATCTGGAACTGCCTGCATACCATAGTTTAATTCCAGTGCTTTAACATGTTTCAAACTCACATCATTAAATGTAGCAGCACCACTATTATCACTGAGCACACCTAACTTCCTACCACCAAATTCAAAGATGCTCATGCGCTCTAGTTTGTTGGCTGCTTCCACACCCAAAACCGGACTCCTTAATGAAAGTACACCAACACCACTTTGTGGTCTAATGCCAGATCCACCTTTATCAGTATAAGTTGCAGTGATTTGCATCTGGTTTCCATTACCTAAATCTTTTTCTGTAGGGGTAATTGAACCTTTTGCAGGTAAAGAAGGAGCAGCTTTCTTATTCAATCCCAAAATCCAATCCACAATCATCTCAGCATCTTCTTTTTTCAAATCTGGGTGAGCAGACATCGCTACATCACCCCAAACGCCACCACCACCTTTGATGATCTTATTGGTGAGATAAGTTTTGGCTTTAGGATCTTTTGCATATCTATCAGCAACCATTTTATACGCTGGTCCAACTGATTTTTCTGCTTCTTTGTGACAAGCTTTACAATCTAATGTTGCAGCAAGGTTTTTTCCTTCCATCGCTGAGGTTATAATCTGATGTCCCATTACTTGAGCACGATCCGGACCAGACAGATAATCTACTTTTACATAAATCGATTTGTTGTCAATACCGCCTTTTTCAGTGGATCCATCTTCTTTATCCTTCACTGAAACTGAGTAAGGAACCGGCACCCCTGGGAAATAGAAAGAACTGTTTAAGGGCGACTTCACAGATACTACAGGCTCTTCGTTACCAGCATATACTTCAATTACTTCACTGTGGGTAACTGCTCCTTTGTTGTCTTTTACTTCTACAAATATGCTGTACTCACCAGCCTTAGTGAAAGTGAAGCTGGAATGTGGATTGCCATTCGACTTAACAATGGTCTTTCCAAAATGCCATACATAGGTAAGTGGATCTTTATCAGGATCACTTGAACCTACAGCACTTGCTTTGACAGTAAACGGAACGGTTCCCGTTCTCTTGTTTACCGAGATAGCGGTTTTAGGTGCTCTGTTGCCGCCATTGTAATCACTGCGTGCTAAACCTGCATCGTTGTTCTTTGAAAACCATCCTGTACCATATTCTAATACATAGAGTCGGCCATCCGGACCAACCTCCATATCTATAGCATTGGCAAATTTGATGTTGTTCAAAAATGGTTCCATCTTTTCATAATTACCATCTTTATCAAGACTTACCATTTTTGCCCAGCCACGCATCCACTCATAAAAAATCACTTTACCATCATAATAGGATGGATACCTTGTAGCTGCTGGGAACATATCAGAATAATAAACTGGTCCCGCCATTGCATTTCTTCCACCTGTTCCAACTTCAGGAAACTCTTCTGATTTAGCGTATGGGTAATAAATAAACGCTGGACTAACTGGAGGTAACTCTGTTAAACCTGTATTGTTCTTTGAAAGGTTCATTGGTTTTTTGGGATCAAAGAATTCCCCCACTTCACCCGTTTCATAATTGAATTGACGGTATGGATAGTTGTTACCAATAAACATAGGCCATCCAAAGAAACCTGCTTTCTTGGCTTGGTTCAACTCATCATATCCTCTTGAACCTTTTCTTGCAGGATCATCTTCGTTGGCATCCGGACCAACATCGCCCCAATAGAGATAACCGTTTTTCTTGTCGACTGAAATTCTGTATGAATTTCTAGTACCCATAGTATAAATCTCAGGTCTGGTCTTAGGCGTTCCTACAGGAAACAAGTTTCCTTCTGGAATAGAATAAGAACCATCGGTGTTGACAATAATTCTCAACACCTTACCTCTTAAATCGTTGGTGTTGGCAGAACTTCTTCTTGCATCCCATTGCTCAAAACCTTCTCGGTTATCAATTGGACCATAGCCTTCCAATTTATATTTTGAATTGTTTTGATCAAATGGTGTTGCATTATCACCTGTCGATAAAAATAATTCTCTGTTCTTACCAAAGGTTAATGATCCACCCGTGTGACAACAAATCTTTCTGGTTGATGCAACATCTAAAATTTTCTTTTCAGATTTCAAATCAAGTTTTCCATCCTTGAATACAAAACGAGATAGTCTGTTTGCAGCTGTATCGTTTGTTGCATAATACATATAGATGTAATTGTTATTGGCAAAATCAGGATCTGCTGTAATGCCCATCAATCCTTCTTCTGCATTAACACCCGGAACACCTGATCTTGCATACAAATCAAACTTTGCAACAAGATTCAATTTTTTTGTAGCGTTATTATAATGTAATACTTGCCCTTTTCTTTCTACCACCAAGATATCAAGATTAGGAAGTACGGCTAATTCTGTCGGCTCGTCAAATACACCACCCGCTAAAACATTTTTTGTGAAACGATCTTCCTCTGGAACATTTTGTGTTTTAGCTTTTGTATAATCTGGTTTTTGTCCGTTACCAATGGCATATTGTATGCCACCTAAAATATGTCTTAAAAAAGCAGGCTCTGCAAAAGATTCATTGGTATGTCCAAGTTCTGTATAAAAAGATCTTCCACCATCAAACTCATGGTACCATGCCATAGGATGATTGGCTCCATTCTCTCCGCCTTTATAAGAAGATTCATCTATGCTGATCAACACATTCACATGATCAGGAACTTTTTTAAAATTGTACCACTCATCTACTCTTTCCCATACTTCTGGTAAATGTGATGTACTTGGATGGTATCTATCTTTTACAACTAATTTTGCTTGCTGATTTTGTGGATGGCTTTTAAAGTAAGCACCAGAAAGCCTTCCATACCAAGGCCAATAATATTCGCAATCAGTAGCCGCGTGTATACCTACATATCCACCGCCTGATTGAATGTATCTTTCAAAAGCAGCTTGTTGCACATGATTGAGTACATCACCTGTTGCGCTCAAAAAAATCACAGCATTGTATTTTTTTAAATGTTCATCTGTGAACATGTTTGCGTTTTCTGTAGTATCTACAGTAAATCCATTTTCTTTTCCCAACTGCATTATCGCAGCTTGTCCATATGAAATTGAACCATGCCTATAACCTGCAGTTTTTGAAAACACCAGAACAGATGACTGTGCAAATGATGATACTGATAATAACAAGAATGCAGCAACCGCCACTAACCTGAATTTAAACATGTGTTGTTTGTTTACAATTAAAATGACCTCTTTAGCAAGAGGTCACAAAATTAGACGTAAAAAACGCCGCAAAATTGCGGCGTTGAAGATATTTGATGAAATAAGTCGATTTTTTACAACTCTTTAATCTTTATGTCACGGTACCAGACCTTATCGCCGTGGTCCTGTAATACAATTCTTCCCTTGCGGAAAGTACCGAACCCTTTCATGGTCTTGAACTTGCTGCCCGCAACCAACTTGTTCCAATTTTCATCACCCACAACTGTTGAAACCACTGTTTCTCCATTGAGAATGAGTTGAAGATTATTGTTGTTGTAAATCACCTCAGCATGGTTCCATTCACCCGCAGGTTTTACGGTCTCCTTACTGCATGAAATAAGGTCATAAAGGTCACCAGCTCTGTGTTTGGTGATTTTCGCGTCTGGATGTTTGCTGTTGTCCAACACCTGCATTTCCATGCCGGTTAAATAGGACTTCTTATACATCGAGTCTTCCTTTACACCAAAGATGATACCGCTGTTTCCGCCTTCAGATATTTTCCACTCCACACTCAAGTGATAGTTTTCATACTCTTCGTCGGTTGTGAGATCACCACCAGTTTTTACACCTGGCTTATTAACAGGAGTAAATGTTAGAAGTCCGTCTTCTACCTGCCAAGATTCACCAGTGGCTTCGCCACGATAAATATGCCAGCCTTTTTTAGACTTCCCATCAAAAAGCGACTTCCATCCTTTTTTTGCAGGAACATCATCTTTGTTAGGAACAGCAGCAATAAAGAGCAATAAAACAGCAATCGTTGATAGTAATTTCATGTGGCTTATTTTTTCATGGAAAGGATATACTCCACCATAGCAGAAGCATCTTCCTCACTTACATTAGGATGACCCGCCATTGGAATTTCACCCCAGTTACCCTGACCGCCTTTGATGATCTTTTCAGCAAGCATTTTGATGTTTGCTTCGTTGCTTTCGTATTTCTTGGCAACATCTTGGTAAGCTGGACCAATCAATTTTGAATCGTCTTTGTGGCAAGTGCGGCAATCAGATGCTTCAATCAATGCCTTACCATCTTTCTTTGCTACTGCTGGAGCTTCAGCTGGAGCAACCTCTTCAACGGTTGCATTGCTGATGGGCTTTGTTTCTGTTGATTCAGTGCTCTCACCGCCACCGCATGCATACAATCCAGCAGCAATCATCATTGTTAAAAGTACTTTTTTCATTTTCTGGTTTTTGGGTTTATTTGTTTGTTTTAAATGCCTAAAATTTTCTTGTTGAAAGCCTCATCGCTGCCCGTCCCTGCAAAATCATCGAAAGCCTTCTCCGTTACACGAATAATCTTGTCCTTGATAAACACAGCTCCCTCTTTAGCACCATCCTCCGGATGTTTAATGGCACACTCCCATTCCATCACCGCCCATCCGCTATAATCATAGGCAGATAGCTTACTGAAGATAGAAGAGAAATCAACTTGTCCGTCCCCTAAAGAACGGAACCTTCCAGCCCTGTTGATCCAACTCTGGTACCCACCATATACACCCTGCTTTCCTGTTGGGTTAAACTCAGCATCCTTCACATGGAACATTTTGATGCGCTCATGATAATGATCGATATAGGTGAGGTAATCCAAACACTGTAAAACAAAATGGCTTGGATCATACAACAAACATGCTCTTTTGTGATTATTCACTTTTTCAAGGAACATCTCATAAGAAACACCATCATGCAAATCCTCACCAGGATGAATCTCATAACAGAGATCAACCCCGTTTTCATCAAATACATTTAAAATAGGTAACCAGCGATTGGCCAACTCTGTAAAACCAGTTTCCACCAATCCAGCAGGTCTTTGCGGCCATGGATAAACGGTATGCCACAACAAAGCACCACTAAAAGTAGCATGTGCATTTAAGCGGAGATTAGCAGACGCTTTCGCCGCATATTTGAGCTGTTGTACGGCCCATTCGGTCCTGGCTTTGCTATTTCCTCTTACATTTTCAGGGGCGAAGCCATCAAAAAGGGCATCGTAGGCAGGGTGGACAGCCACCAGTTGTCCCTGAAGATGCGTAGATAATTCTGTAATCTGTAAACCTGCTTCCTCTACAATTCCTCTTATCTCATCTGCATAGGTTTGGCTTTCTGCAGCCTTTTGGAGATCGATACATCTTGGGTCCCAGCTCGGAATTTGAACACCGACGAACCCAAGAGACGCAGCCCATTTACAGATAGAAGAGAGATTATTAAAAGGAGGTTGATCACCCATAAACTGGGCTAGGAAAATACCGGGACCTTTTATTGTTTTCATGATTGTATGATTTAATTACACCGTGTGAGGTGTCCATTTTTGTTCCGACTGAGAGGAGAGGACCACATTGTCGATGAAGGCCATACCTCTGATACCATCTTCAACACCTGGGAAATCGAGCATTTCTGGTGTTGCTTCTTTGCCATCCATTTTTGCACCTAGGGTTAGGGCAAAATTTCTATAGATATTGGCAAACGCCTCAAGATATCCTTCTGGGTGACCACCTGGTGTTCTAGAATTATGGACCGCAAAAGAAGAAAGTCTATCTGCATAGTTTCCACCAGCCCTAAAGATTTGCGTAGGTTGATCCAACCACTTTACTAACATGGTATTGGGTTCGTGTTGTGCCCATTCTAGTCCACCTTTTTCTCCATATACGCGAATCTTGATTCCATTTTCTTCACCAGCGGCTACTTGTGATGCCATTAATACCCCTGCTGCACCATTTTCAAATTTCAACAACACGTTGCCATCATCATCCAGCATTCTTCCCTCAACCATGACATTGAGGTCGGCGCAGATATGTGAAATTTTCAATCCGCTGATGTATTCTGCCAAGTGAGCACAATGGGTACCGATATCGCCCATACATCCGCTCTTACCACTGCGTTTAGGATCAGTTCTCCATG
>JACCDI011844260.1_pt1 | contig 10498 bp, 5 predicted proteins | sample 7442791 | NCBI WGS metagenome assembly JACCDI01 (sample SAMN15323434, study PRJNA562643) | freshwater metagenome | isolation source: river surface water | place: USA:Blue River Watershed | collected 2017-08-15
AGAAAGTGGATCTGATAGTTGGAAAGCCTATATGCGAAGACAAACCAATACCATCAACTACGGTACAGCCATGCCATTGGCACAAGGTATTCGATTTGAGCTCTAACTATTTTTAAATTATTTTTTCGAGCAGTATGCTAGTTGTCAACTAGTTACAAATCAAGGTTGACATATTTATAAAATGTGTAGATTTTGCAATAGGAAGTGGTGAGAAAAAATATTAGTTTTATGCAATCCCAAACTAACATCCCCCCCTACCATGTTTAAAAGACTTACGTTCTTTTCCATTCTCTTTATATGTGTAAGTCTGCAAACGTTTGCGCAACAACAAAACTTTTGGACAGAACACGGTGCTGGTGCGGTAACTATAAGCAAAGTAGCTACCAGATCAAACTTCCCGACCAATTACAAATTGTTCGACGCAAATTTAAGCGCCATACAACAATACCTTTTGTCGGCAGCAGATGCCCGTACAACTAATTTTGTTTTTACACTACCTAATGCTGATGGCATTTTAGAAGAATTCGAACTGGTTGAAGCTTCAAATTTTGAACCTGCACTTCAAGCAAAATATACCAACATCAGATCTTTTTCAGGTAAGGGCATAACTGATAAAAATGCATCTGTTAAACTGAGTATATCCCCTAATGGTATTCAAACAATGGTGGTTAGAGATGGAAAAGAAGAAGAATATATTGAACCATATTCTTCTGATAATCTTACCTACTCTGTTTTTAAATCACAACGCAAACCCGGACAAGCTCCTTGGATGTGCTCTACAGTCGATAATAAATTAGCATCTGCCCTAAATCAACTTGTAACAGATCAACCCATCGGAATCGCCAGTTCTGCAGGTAGCTTAAAAATCTTACGACTTGCACTATCCTGTAATGGCGAGTACGCAAATTATTTTGGAGCTACTGCACCTACTGTTGATGGTGAAGGAAGAGTGCTGGCTGCTTTCAATGCAACACTAACCAGATGCAATGGTATTTTTGAAAAAGACTTAGCCATTCACTTAAGTTTAATCCCTTTAACAACTTCTGTTATATACTACAACCCCGGAACTGATCCTTACTCATCAATGTCATTATGGGGAAGCCAACTACAAACTACACTTACCAGTGTAATTGGTGAAGCCAATTATGATATTGGCCACATGTTTGGTAGGACAGGAGGCGGGGGTAATGCTGGATGTATAGGCTGTGTTTGTAATACCGGAAAGGGCAGCGCATATACTTCTCCAGCTGATGGCATTCCGCAGGGAGATAATTTTGACATCGACTATGTAGTTCACGAATTCGGCCACCAATTAGGAGCCAACCATACCTTTTCAATGAGCACAGAAGGAACAGGTGTTAACAAAGAAGTTGGTTCTGGTATAACCATCATGGGTTATGCCGGTATTACATCTCAAGACGTTGCCCCACATTCAATTGATATTTTTCATCAAGCATCAATTGGACAAATTCAAAGCAATATTGCAACAAAAACCTGTGGTACTACACTAAGTATTGCGGGGAACAATAGTGCCCCTGTAGTTGCACCGCTAACCAACTATACTATTCCTATTAGTACACCATTTTATTTAACTGGATCAGCTACTGATGCAGAAGGCGATGCACTTACCTATACTTGGGAACAAAATGATAACGGGACAACCTTGACAACTGGAACCGCAAGTGTTGCAAGTGCAACAAAAACAGTCGGCCCAAACTGGATTAGCTTTAGACCAACCTCTTCTCCTACAAGATATTTTCCTCAACTTTCTACAATATTAGCTGGCGCAAATGTAACAGGACCATTACCAGGAGGGGATGCCGGTGCAAATATTGAGGCACTTAGCTCAAGAGCAAGAACACTTAATTTTAGATTAACTGTAAGGGATAATGCACCATACAGTTCAACATCACCAGAGGTTGGACAAACATCATTTGGGGATGTGCGTATAACAGTTGCTTCAACAGGACCATTTCAAGTTTCTTCACCTAATACAAATGTATCATGGGGAGCAGGATCTACACAAACCATTACTTGGGCTGTTGGTTCAAGCAATATTAGTCCTGTTAATTGCGCCAATGTAAAAATTACCTTGAGTACAGATGGAGGCCAAACATTTCCAATAGTCCTTGCAGAAAGTACCCCGAATGATGGAACTCATCCAGTTACTCTTCCAAATATCCTTAGCACTACAGCAAGAATTAAAATTGAAGCAATAGGAAATATTTTCTTTGATATAAGCAATACGAACTTTACAATCTCTACACCGCCACTGTGTGGTGATCCAACGGGCTTAATATCATCAGGTATAACCACAACCACAGCAAATATATCATGGACTGCCGTGCCAAATGCCATAAGCTATGCAGTAGAATACAAATTGAATTCTGCAACTACCTGGACGATCATCAATGCTACTCAAACAACAACTACTGCATCATTATCTGGATTAACGTCCGGAGCTGCATACAATTGGAGGGTTAGCGCAACTTGTGCTGCTGGTACGGGCGCTTATGCAACAGCAAATTTCACTACAACTGCAATTGTAACAAGCTGTCAGAGTCCACTCGACAATGCAACCAATGGTACAACAGCAGGAGCAGCTATAATTCCTTTCAATACCAATGTAACAGGATTGATTAGTCCAGCTAGCGATATTGATTATTATAAATTCACCATCACTACAGGAGGAAGAATAACTGTGTCACTTACAACACTGCCTGCAGACTACAATATTCGATTAAGAAATAGTGCTGGAACACAAGTTGCTATAGCTGCAAGAACAGGTACAAGAAATGAGTCTTTCAATTATACAGCTGTGCCAGGAATTTATTACGTAGAAGTATATGGCGCAAACGCAGCTGCAAACAATGCAACAAGATGTTACACCTTGCGTGTGGCTTCTGGAACTGCAGCACGAAATATTCCAGTAAATACAACAAATACCGATTTAACCTTAAATGTTGGCACATCGACAGAAGGAAGTGAGGCGGCTCAAGAAGTTCAGCTATACCCTAACCCTATTTCAAATGAACTCTTGGTGAAACTAATTGCTATAGATGGGAAAAGCGTGATTGAAGTATTTGACCTGACTGGTAAACAGGTTTCGTCAACAACAGTAAATACAATTGCTGGAACAATAAATACCGTGAAAGTGGATATGTCAAGAAATGCAAAAGGTATCTACCTTGTTAGAATCACAAACAATGAAACGATTATCCATCAAAGTAAAATCGTCAAACAATAAAAAATAATTCAACTCATAAAATACCCGCTTAATTAGGCGGGTATTTTATTTAATCGCAAACAAACTCAGCAATACAGTGTTTATCTTCATATAAATCCTGAAAATGAAAAAGTTTTTGTTTGCTCTTCCGCTAATTGTTGTTTCTGTTATGTGGGCATCTTGGAACAAACCTGTCCAACAACGCAGCATGATCAATAAAGAAGAAGTCATCACGTGTATGAACTCAGAAACTATTGAAGCTTATTTACAAGAAGCTTCAACACCTGCATTTGCCAACATGCACCCAGATGTAAGAAAAGCTAGTCAAGAGCCTTTGTTGGGGAGTATGATACAATACAAAACTTCGGACGGTTTAATGGCCAATGGTTATTTCATCCCAAGCAAAAAGAAATCAAAGAAATGGTTGATTGTGATTCAAGAATGGTGGGGACTCAATGAAAACATCAAGCACGAGGCTGATAAGTATTCCAAAGATTTACAGGGTATGAATATTCTAGCAGTAGACATGTACGATGGAAAAGTTGCAGCGAAGGCTGACTCTGCAGCAAAAATTATGCGCAGTGTTGATATGAACAGACTCACCAACATCATCCGTGGAGCCATAACACTTGCGGGTGACAAAGCCTCTATTTATACAGTCGGTTGGTGTTTTGGGGGTATGTGGAGCCTTCAATCAGCCATACTTGCAGGCTCACAAGCAAAAGGAACAATCATGTTTTACGGAAGGCCAGAAAATGATCTAGAAAAATTGAAGTCGATTCAATGTGATGTGATTGGCTTCTTTGGCAACCTAGATCGTTCACCCGCTCCAGCCATGGTTACGGAATTTGAAAATAATATGAAAGCTGTAGGGAAAAATTTAGTCACCCATAAATATGAAGCGGGTCATGGATTTGCTAATCCAAGTAACCCAAGTTTTAATGCTGATGCAGCAGCAGACTCCTACAGTAAAGCGATTGCTTTTCTAAAGTCGCATTAATGCAGCTTCATCGTTTTGTAAAACCAATTAAAATCAAATGAAACGGAGCTTGCAAGGTTGACATGTAAGTATAACCAAGATTCACTTGAGCCTTACCACTCAACTTGACAAAGAAATTTAATCCAACTCTGTTTTGATTAAAGTCAAATTGAGTATCACGCAATTGATACATTAATTCATTATAAATCTGAAGATCGATGTCTTTATTAAGGTTTCTTTGAAAAGCAATTCTATACCTAGATCGAAAACCAAAAAATGATTCTCCTATACTAGTTTGACTAAACCACCGTTCTTCAGTCCGAATGCGGTGAAGGAAAGAATTACGCTCATTTAACTGAACTACGCCGTTAAACTCTTGCCACAATCTATTCTCGGGACCAAACTCTGTGGACTCAACCCCCTGTACTTTAGTGTCAAAAAAAGCATATCCAAAAGCAGCACTTACTTTATCGGTAAAATAATGTCTTATTCCTGTCCTGAATAAAAATTGTTGTGTTGTGAATCTTTTCAATTCATTTCTATATCCAGCATCATTATGCCACTCCCAATTTCCCTTTCGAAATGGAGCGTTTATAGAAAACCATGACTGAGCCTGTTGCGCTTCAGCTTCAGAAATACAAATGAATAAGATTAATACTAATACAAAACGCATAAGTAAATTATTCCCATCCTCCACCAAGAGATCTGTATAATGCAACCATTGCATTAAGTCGCTGCTGGTAGAGTGCAGATACTTGTAGTTCTGCATCAAACAAACTGTTCTCTTGAATTAAAACCTCCAAATAGGAAGTGTAGCCGTATTCATAACGTGCCTTGCTCAAACCATAGGCTTTACTCGCAGCATCAGCTTGCTCTTTTTTTCTTGCATACTCTTCTGCATAAGTACTGTTTTGAACGAGCGCATTGTTTACATCAGCAAAGGCTCTTATAACAGTTTGTTCATATTGCAACTGCGCTTGTTCAGTCCGCTTTTGCTCAACCAATACGCGGTTCTTATTTTGGTTGAATTGAAATATAGGTCCTGTTACTCCAGCAAAACCATTGGCAACAAATCCTCCACTTACTAAACTACTCAATTGTGGACTAGCAAATCCTAGTATTCCAGTCAAGGATAGTGTTGGAAACATGGCAGCTTTTGCAATACCAATTCTTTGGAATTGCGCCTTTAAACTCTGTTCTGCTGCAACAATATCTGGTCTTCTCTCTAATAGTTGAGAAGGCAAGCCGACTGGTATTACAGGTGTAAGTGTTTGTGCAAATAATTGTTGCCCTCTTGTTATAGATTGCGGCATTCTTGCCATCAATACATTCAAAGCATTTTCTACTTGCGTAATTTGTCTTTTGATATTTGGTATCAAGGCAGCTGCAAATGCTTCTTGTTGCACAGCCTGTAATTTATCTAATTCAGCAACATAACCTTTTTCAAATCTATCATTGATGATTTTAGTCGATTCTTTTCTTGCTTCTAATGTACGCTGTGCAATTACTAATCGATTATCTAAATCACATAACAGGAAATAAGCATTCGCTACTTCTGCTACCAAACTCACTTTCAATGCATTTGTTACTCCTTGCTGTGCAAGCAACTGTGCCCTAGCAGCTTCAGTTGTCCTTTTCAAACGACCCCATAAATCCAATTCCCAATTCAATACGCCAAATGCTTTATTGACACCAGAATTAAATCCACCTGCAACGCGGAGAGCACTAGGATCTGCTTTACCTCCACCAGTCTGCGCGGTATATCCAAAAGAAGGTAATGTATTTACTTTAACAACATCCAGCTGAAACCTTGCTTCGTCTACTCTTGCAGCAGCAGTCGCCAAATCTTTGTTGTTGGCCAATGTTGTCTTTATGATGCTTTGCAGGGCAGTATCTTGAAACAATTCAAACCACTTGACCAATGCACTGGAATCAACTTGTGAACCGGTTCCAAAATCTTTTGGGAGATCTTGTTTGGGTGTAGCATATTGTGGTCCTACAACACAACTGCTGTAAACAAATGAAAGGGCTACAATACCTATTAGAAAACTAAACGATTTACGCATGATCAGCTGAATTTGATGGTGATGCCTCTTTGGCCAAAGGCTGCACTTTTTTTCTTCCTTCAATTAATACAAATAATGCAGGTATCAAGATTACACCTACAATGGTAGCGACAACCATTCCGCTAAATACAGTGGTACCCATAACTCTTCTTGCCTCAGAACCTGCACCAGCTGCAGTTAACAACGGCACTACACCCAAGATGAATGCTAGTGATGTCATTAAGATGGGCCTAAACCTCAACTTCGCTCCTTCAATTGCTGCTTGTAATGCAGGCATTCCTTCTTCATCCATTTTCAATTTTGCAAATTCCACAATGAGGATGGCATTCTTGGCATTCAATCCAATCAACATAACCAATCCAATTTGTGCAAATATGTTATTGACGTAGGTTGTTGCAAATAACCCTCCAATGTACAATCCTAACAATGCACCCATCACCGCCCATGGTGTTCCTAACAAAACACTAAATGGAAGTTTCCAGCTTTCATATTGTGCAGCAAGAATCAAAAACACAAATACCAAAGCCATTAAAAATGCTGTAGATGATTTACCACCTGCTTCTTTTTCTTGATATGATAAATTACTCCATTGGTATCCCATTTCTGCAGGCAATACTTCTTTGGCTACTTCTTCCAATGCATTCAATGCATCAGCAGAACTGTAACCAGGAGCAGGTGCTCCGGTGATTTCAGCAGATCGATAAATATTAAAGTGATTGGTGAATAGCGGACCCGATGTATCCTTCACTTTTACAAGTGTTGATAGATTCACCATCTGTCCTTTATTGTCTCTGACAAAAAACATCGACAAATCTTCAGGCTTGCTTCTGTATTGCGCATCTGCTTGTACATAGGTTCTGTACTGTCGTCCGAATGCATTGAAATTATTGACGAACGCACCACCCAACAAAGCAGATATACTTCCATTCACTTCTAATAAACTCATGTTCAATTTCTCCACTTTATCTTCATCTACTTGAATACTTTTCTGTGGTGTATTGGAACGATAGAAGGTTGTTATTCTTCCAATTTCAGGTCGCTTTGAAGCAGCTGCAATAAAATTGTTGGTCTGCTCTGCAAGATAGGCAGGTGATTTACCAGCACGATCTTGCAACATCAAACTAAAGCCTGCAGAACTACCCAAGCCTGGTATTGGAGGCGGACCAAAAGCAAATGCTGTTCCATCAGTTATCTGCGTAGCCATAATTGCATTGGCCTGCTTGATCAATTCAGATGCTTTGTGCTCACGCTCATCCCATGGCTCTAACACCATAAACGCTGTTGCTGTATTTGGATTGGCAGTCCCAGATAACAAATCATAACCATTGATAATAGCAACTGATTCTATACCTTCTACTTTAGACAACAACTTTTGCACTTTTGTGCTTACCGCTTCTGTCCTGTTTAAAGATGCAGCATCAGGTAATTGTATTGCCATCAAGAAATAACCTTCATCTTCTTCAGGAAGAAAACCAGATTTAACTGACTTTCCAAGTACCCCAGTTGTAAATACAATTAGCAATAATATACCTACAGTAAATACTAATTTTCTTGCAGCGAAGCCAGCTATTTTAGCATAACCAAAAGTGAGTTTATCAAACATTCTATTAAATGCTGCAAAAAACCTTGCTAGCAATCCTTTTTTCTCAGTTGGTGGTTTTAACAATATTGCGGCAAGTGCTGGACTCAATGTCAATGCATTAAATGCAGAGAAAGCAACAGAGATGGCAATAGTAATTGCAAACTGCTGATACAACCTACCTGTTATTCCACCTGATAAAGCAACAGGAATAAATACCGCACAAAGAATTACAGCAATGGCAACTACTGGTCCGCCTACTTCTTTCATTGCTTTCTTAGTCGCTTCTTTAGGCGACAATCCATGTTGAAGATGATGCATCACCGCTTCCACTACCACAATGGCATCGTCTACCACCAAACCAATGGCCAAGACCATACCCAACAACGAAAGTGTGTTAATAGAAAAACCCAATAATGGGAAAATCATAAACGTACCAATCAAAGAAACTGGCACCGTCAATAACGGAATCAAAGTTGCTCTCCAATCTTGTAAAAACAAGAACACCACCAAGATTACCAACAACACTGCTTCAAGTAAGGTCTCTATAATTTCATCAATACCTGCTGTAATAGCTTCTGTAGTATCTAGTGAAAATTTGTATTCTAAACCTTGGGGAAATCTTGCTTTGATTTCATCCATCTTCTTTCTCACCTGATTGGCTACCTCAATACCATTGGATCCTGGAATTTGGTAAACAGCAATGGTTGAACTTGGAAAACCATCCATGTAACTGCTTACATTATAAGTTTGAAGCCCCAATTCTACGCGAGCTACATCTTTCAACCTCACTTGCGCTCCATTGCTATTTGATTTCAATACGATATTGCCAAATTCCTCTTCAGAAACCAAACGTGATTGTAACAAAGCAGTGTATGTATTTCTTACATCCTTGCCTGCCGGCTGATCACCAAATGTTCCTCCAGGCATGATGTTGTTCTGCTCGCGCATGGCATTGACTACATCATTTACGGTAATATTCAACGCCGCTAATCGATCAGGTTTCACCCATACACGCATAGCATATTCTGCACCACCCATTACGGAAACATCACCAACACCTTTTATTCTTTTTAATTCATCCAATACATTGATGAAAGCATAGTTATTGATAAATGAAGCATCATACACACCAGTCTTGGAATACATTGAAACTAGCACAAGAGGAAAGGTGAGCGACTTCTTTACATTGACGCCAATATTTTTTACTTCAGCTGGTAAGAAAGGAGTAGCTGCAGCAACTTTATTTTGCGTGAGCATGTTCACTTTGTCGAGGTCCGTTCCTACATCAAAAGAAACTTGAATAGAAGTAGATCCGTTGTTGGCATTAATCGATTTCATGTACAACATGCCTTCAACACCATTGATTTGTTGTTCTAGTGGTGTAGCAACGGCTTGCTCCATATTTACTGCATTCGCACCATTGTAGAATGCAGTCACCTGTACCATCGGTGGCGTGATCTCTGGATATTTTGAAACAGGTATGCCCAACATGGTCAATACCCCCATGATCACAATTAGAATAGATATGACGATGGCGAATATGGGTCTTCTTATAAAAAACTCACTCATGAAGAATGTTTATAGAGATTTATTTATTTAATGTCAGTCGAGTCGCTATTCCAACTTAGTTTCTTGGAGCGCACCTGCATAGCAGGACGCAACATCATACTTCCAATAATAGCAACCTGCTCACCAGCTTTCAATCCTTCTTTAACAATCCAATTGCTTCCAACACGATTGCCCACTGTAACAAGTTTTGGCTGAAGTTTGCTGCTATCATCTACTACAAAAACCTGGTACTTGCTTTGTAATTGGTTGATGGCTTGTTGAGGCACAACTATCGCATCAGGATATAGATCTTTCTGCAAACGAACTTTCACAAATTGCCCTGGACGAAGCAAACGCTTTGGATTAGAGAAAACTGCTTGTACCAAAAATGAACCTGTAGCTGGATCGATTTGTCGGTTGGTAATATTGATTGATCCAGTTTGTTCATACAAGCTACCATCACTCAAAATCAAAGTGACTGGCAACTTATCAGTTACCATGAACCCTCTTTGCTCTTTGCTTCTTCTTGCATATTCCAAATACTCATCCTCGCTGATGGTAAACCTTACTCGAATTTCATCAACAGAAGACATCATATTTAAAGGTTCACCTAAACTCAATTTACTAGCATGATCACCCACCTGCAATTTGCTGATACCAATGATTCCGCTTATTGGCGCTTCAATGGTGGCATCACCTAAATCTATTTTTGCGTTTTTCAATGCTCCCGCTGCTACATCCACTTCACTCTTTGCAGCCTGATAAGCAGCTTTAGCTGCATCTAACTCACGCTGGCTCAATGCCTTCATCGTTGCCAAGGGTTCTACACGATCAAGATCACTTTTTGCTCTCACCATCATGGTATTGGCTTGTGCATATCTAGCTTCAGCTTGTGAATACTTATTTCTCAGGGTTTCATCGTCTAAAGTATAAAGCAGTTGCCCCTTTTGTACATAATTACCTTCTGTAAAATGAATGCCCACACTTGTTCCGTCAACTGGAGCATTGATGGCCACATCGGCCTTGCCATAGGTTTCACCCACGTATTCTCCATACACGGGAACAGTTTTTTGGATAACAGAAACGGTCATTACTTC
>JACCDI012023406.1_pt1 | contig 10498 bp, 10 predicted proteins | sample 7442791 | NCBI WGS metagenome assembly JACCDI01 (sample SAMN15323434, study PRJNA562643) | freshwater metagenome | isolation source: river surface water | place: USA:Blue River Watershed | collected 2017-08-15
GTGCTTGGCTGGTTCCGACCGTCGTTCGCCGTCATCGCCGTGCTGTACTGGTCGATCGCAGCACCCGGCTGGGGTGGCGTCGGTCTCGGTTTTTTGATGGGCCTCGCACTCGATGCCTATCTTGGCGTCGTGCTCGGCCAACATGCTTTGGCGACGGCATTCGTTGCTTATATCGCCATCAGACAACATCTCATCATCCGAAATAAATCGATGTTCGAGCAGACCTTTTACATCGCGGGTCTGTTACTGCTGTGGCAGATCGTCGTTTGGATCATCGATGGTTGGACCGGTCACGCCTTGGGATCCTGGACCCGGTTACTGCCAATCGTAACCGGCACTTTGTTGTGGCCGTTCGCCTGGGAATGGTTGGGCGGCGATCTATCGCGTAGCCGGCGCTGAACGACGATGAGCCTCGGCGGCCGCATCAAAGATTTTTGGCGAGAACAGCACCTGTTCGAGCAGCGCATCCTTCTGGCGATGATTGTCATCGCTGCGCTCTCCGTGGTGCTGTTGCTACGTCTCGGCTGGCTGCAACTCGTCAAACACGACTATTACACCGAACTCGCTGAGGGTAATCAGGTCCGCATCGAGGCGCTGCCCGCGCCGCGTGGTGTGATCTACGATCGCAACGGCATCATCCTCGCAGAGAACCAACCGGCCTACCAACTGGAGCTGGTTCCCGAACAAGTCCCCGATCTCGACTCGACCTTGAGAAGGCTTTCGCAGATCGGTTTGCTCGCCGAGGAAGATCTGGATGACGTCCGGCGCACCATCCGCTCGCGCCGCGGTTTCGATAGCGTCCCGATTCGCCTTCGACTCACCGATGAGGACATGGCGACATTCGGTGTACATCGATTCGAGTTTCCGGGCGTCGACATTCGGACGAGATTGGCGCGCCACTACCCACTCGGTGAGATCGCAGTCCATGCGATCGGCTACGTGGGCACGATCTCCGACTCCGATCTCAAGCGTATCGATCGAGAGGAATACGCGGGATCCTCGACGATCGGAAAAATCGGCGTCGAAGCCGCGTTCGAGGATGTGCTGCGTGGCCGTAACGGGCGACGCGGGATCATCGTCAATGCGCGCGGACGATCGGTCGACAAACTCGGTCCTTTGCAGCCGGAGTTGAAACGCACACCGGGAGAGCCGGGTCACGATCTATTTTTGACGCTCGATCTGGAAGTGCAGCGGGTCGCCGAGGCCTGGGTGAAAGATCGTCGTGCCGCCGTCATTGCACTCGACCCGAAGAGCGGTGAAGTACTCGCTCTCGTCAGTCGGCCCGGTTTCGATCCCAACGGCTTCGCCCGTGGCCTGACGCGCACGGAATTCAAGTTGCTCAATGAAAACCCGGACCGGCCGCTCTTCAATCGAGCCTTGCGCGGTGTCTATCCACCGGGCTCTACCATCAAACCGGTCGTGGCGATGGCAGGACTCGAATACGGCATCATCGACCCGCTCGAGGCGCGTTTTTGTCCCGGTTATTTTTCATTACCGGGCAGTCGACATCGCTTTCGAGATTGGCAACCTCGCGGCCACGGTAATGTCGACATGATCACGGCCATCGCGCAGTCCTGCGACCCCTACTTCTATGCACTCGCCGATCGCCTCGGTGTGAAACGTCTGCACGATTTCTTGGGTCGCTTCGGGCTTGGCGCCGAAACCGGCATCGACATCGGCGGCGAAAAGAGCGGCGTTTTGCCGTCAGCCGAATGGAAGCGCAAAGCCTTCAAGCGTCGCAGCGAACAAATCTGGTTTCCGGGTGAGACGGTGATTTTCGGCATCGGCCAGGGCTACATGACGAGCACACCGATGCAGATCGCACAGATGACCGCCATCCTCGCCACGCGCGGACAGCATCCTGTGCCTCACGTCGTTCGCGCCACGCGAGATCCGGTCACCCAGCGTGTCACGACGATCAAGCCGAAATCACTGCCCCCGGTGAAGTTACAAAACGAGGCCTACTGGAATCAGGCCATCGATGGGATGCGCGCAGTGATGCAGGGAGGCACAGCCTCTCGTGCCGCTTTCGGCGCGCCCTACAGCATCGCCGGCAAAACCGGCACAGCACAGGTATTCACGGTCGCGCAGAACGCGCGCTATAACGAGAATGCCATTGCCGAACGCCTACGCGACCACGCATGGTTCATCGCGTTTGCACCCATCGAGGATCCGAAGATCGCCGTGGTGGTGTTAGTGGAAAATGGGCGCAGCGGCAGCGGCACGGCAGCGCCGATCGCACGCGCGGTGATGGATGCCTACTTGCTGCGTAAGTTCGTCGTACCAACGGTCGCCCCCACCAACGACCCGAGTAATCAGGGCGAGTGATCCCACATGCTGCGTGAAGAAGTTGACGGCGCGACGAAGCGCACTCTGAGTTACACCACTCGCTTGCTAAGCACACTGCGGCTCGATGGTCCTTTGCTGATCGGCATCGCAGCGATTGCTCTCTACAGCCAGCTCATTCTGTTCAGCTCTTCTGGCGGCGATTGGGAAGCGGTGCTGCGCGGCACCATTCGCCTCGCGATCGGCTCATTGATCATGTTGACCCTCGCTCAGTTACGGCCCTCGACACTACGCCGCATCACGCCATGGCTCTACGGTGTGGGGCTCGTTTTGCTGATCGTGGTCGACGCCATTGGCTACGTGGGCAAGGGAGCCCAGCGCTGGCTCGATCTGGGTTTCATTCGCTTCCAACCCTCGGAACTCATGAAGCTCGCCGTACCGATGGCCTGTGCGCTGCTTTTGCGTGAGCGCTCGCTGCCGCCGGATTTGCGCACGCTCGGTTTGCTCGCCGTCATCATCTTGGTGCCAACGGCACTCACGATCGTCCAACCGGACCTCGGCACAGGCTTGCTGATCTTGTTCGCTGGCACGCTCGTCGTCGTGCTCGGTGGTCTGTCTTGGCGGATCATTGCCGCGCTGGCGGCCGTCGGAATCGCGAGCGCCGTCATCGGCTGGAATTTTCTACACGATTACCAGCGTCAGCGCGTACTGACCCTGCTAGATCCCGAGGCGGACCCCCTTGGATCGGGTTATCACATCATCCAGTCCACCATCGCGATCGGCTCTGGCGGGCTTTTTGGCAAGGGCTATCTGCAGGGAACGCAAGGGCAACTTGAGTTCCTACCCGAGCGCACCACCGACTTCGTCCTCGCCGTCATCGGCGAAGAGTTCGGCTTCGTCGGCATCGTCATCCTGATGGGTCTCTACCTCTTCGTGGTATTCCGCGCGCTGTTTCTGACCTCGCAGATGCGCGACACGTTTTCGCGACTCTTATCGGGCAGCCTCGCTGCGATTTTCTTTGTCTATGTATTCATCAATGCAGGCATGGTGAGTGGAATCCTGCCCGTCGTCGGCGTTCCACTGCCTTTAGTGAGCTACGGTGGCACCTCGATGGTGACCCTATTGGCGGGCTTCGGTATGCTGATGTCGTTGTATGCCAATCGGAAGCTCGCAGGTTGATGTCTCAACGTCACTCTTTTGTTATCGCAATCGTCCTGTTGCTAACGGCCTGTGCGGGACAGCCCCGATCGGTCAAGCCCGTAGTGGCTGTACCGCAATCTGAATTACCCACCTCGACAGACAAAACGAACTCGACGAGTAGCGCAACAGGTGGCGATGCGGTCGCCTCGCAAGCTCAGGTCGTCGAAGAGTCTCCAAGACCTTTCGATATGTCGCGACCGGAAATTGTCGCGTTCATCGATGCGTTGTCCGCTAAGCATGCAATCCCCGCCGACGAACTGCGGGCGTTACTCGGTCAAGGCGTTTTTCAGCCGAAGATCATCACAGCGATGACACGGCCCGCCGAGCGCGTGCTCGCGTGGTGGGAATATAAGGACCGTCTGGTCAGCAATGAGCGAGTGATTCGCGGACGCGACTTCTGGAATCTGCATCGCGATCGCCTGCAGACCATCGAAACCAAAACGGGCGTTGATGCCGCCATCATCGTGGCCATCATCGGCGTCGAAACCAATTACGGCCGCAATATGGGTTCTTGGCGGGTGCTCGATGCACTGATGACGCTGGGATTCGACTACCCACGCAGAGCCGAGTTTTTCCGCTCGGAGCTCGAGCATTTTATTTTGCTCGCGCGTGAAGAGTCGTGGGATCCGCTCGCTATTCGCGGCTCTTATGCCGGCGCGATGGGTGCGCCCCAATTCATGCCCTCGAGCTATCGCCGTTTCGCCGTCGATGGCGGGGCAGCCAGCAATGCACCCGTGCGTCGCGATCTGTTCGCCGATTGGGACGACATCGTCGCGAGCGTAGCCAACTACTTCACGGCGCACGGCTGGCAGAGCGGCCAACCCGTATTGTTCGACGCCTCCGTTCCGACCGAGCTGCTCGGCACGCTCGATCGACGCAATCTGGATCTCAATCACACCCTCGCGAGTTTGCGAACGAGCGGTGTCACTTTTGAATCGAGTCTTCCGGATGAAACGCGCGCGATATTGGTACCTGCAGAAACGGCAGCCGGTCCCGCTGCCCGCATCGGGCTGAATAATTTTCGAGTCATCACGCGCTACAACCGCAGCGTGCTCTACGCGATGGCCGTTAATGACCTCGCCGAATCGCTGCGTACACCCCAAGAATCGAGCGCCACAGCCAGCACTGCACCATGACGCGCCGTATTTTGTTGATCGCCACCTGCCTCTTGTTGCCGAGCTGCGCGCTCTGGCGCGGTGGAAGCGTTCCGACGCCACCACCCTCCTCCGGCAAGACACCGCCACCGATCACCTTACCGACGCCGCCGCGCGATCTCGACTCGATACCCGATGCCGTACCGCGCGCCGAGCCGCGCAGTCGCTATGGCAATCCGGAGAGCTACGTCGTCTTCGGTCAAACCTACCGAGTGCAAAAAAGCGCGCGCGGGCATGTCGAACGCGGATTAGCGTCTTGGTACGGGCCGGGCTTTCATGCCGAACGCACGTCAAGCGGCGAGCCGTACGACATGTATGCGATGACAGCCGCGCATAAAACTCTGCCGATACCCGTCTACGTGCGAGTAACCCACCTTGAAAATGGTCGGTCAGTCGTCGTCAAAGTGAACGATCGTGGCCCGTTCGTGGGTGATCGTATTATCGATCTCTCCTACACGGCTGCACACAAACTCGGCATGATCCGAAGCGGTACGGCGCCGGTCGAAATCCGCGTGATCGAGCCGGGTGAAGAAGCACCCGCAACCACTTTGACCGCGGCCGCAACGCCGGCTGCAACGGCAACCTCGACGCCGCCCGCCACCTTCACCGCTCCGCCTCCCCTCAGCGTCACCCGATACGTGCAGGCCGGCGCGTTCGGAGCACGCGCAAACGCCGAGGCAATGCTGGCACGACTGAACGGAGCCGGCATCGACAATGCTCTCATCCGCGAGGTCACGATCGCAGGGCGACAGTGGTATCGGGTGCAAGCGGGTCCTATCGATGAAGCCGCTGCCGTCGATGCGCTCGTCGAACGGCTTCGCAGCGCTGGCATTCCCGATGCGCGACCTGCACACGAGTGAGTTCCCCTAAATAAGTTCCGATAAACTAGCGGCCTCATTGATACGGGGTAGTTCTTGATGCATCGATTCGCTCGTCTTGTTTTCGCGCTCGCTATGAGCTGTCTTGGCTCACTCACAACGGTGGCGACCGCTGCCGATGTTCCACCGCCACCAAAAGTCGATGCGCCGGCTTACATCCTCATCGACCAGGCCTCGGGTCGAACCTTGGCGAGCGAACGAGCCGACGAACGCGCCGAGCCTGCCAGCATCACTAAACTGATGACGGCCTACGTCACCTTTCGCGCCCTGAAAGAAGGGCGCCTTAAGCTCGACGAACTAGTTCCCATCAGCGAGCGCGCCTGGCGCGCGGAAGGCTCACGCACGTTTTTGAATGTGGGCGATCGCGTTCCGGTAGAAGTCCTGCTGCAAGGCATGATCGTGCAGTCAGGTAACGATGCTGCCACGGCACTTGCGGAGCGCTTAGGCGGTTCCGAGGAAGTCTTCGGGCAACTCATGACACGCGAGGCCAAACGCCTCGGCATGAAGAACTCGAATTTCACCAACGCCACCGGCTTGCCGGATCCAGCGCTCTACACAACGCCGCGCGATATCGCGATCCTCTCGCGAGCGCTGATCGGGGAATTCCCGCAGTACTACCGCTGGTACTCGCAGCGCGAATTCGTCTGGAACAACATCAAGCAAGGCAATCGCAACGGACTGCTCTATTCCGACCCGACCGCGGATGGCATCAAAACAGGATTCACCGACAGCGCGGGCTATTGCCTTGCGAGTTCCGCCAAACGTAATGGCACGCGCATGATCGCGGTCGTGTTCGGCACGAAGTCGCCGCGTATCCGCGAGCAAGCGAGCGCTGCGCTGCTGAACTACGGTTTCGCTTTCTACGAGACGGCCACCCTGCGCAAGGCCGGTGATGCCGTCTTCAAACCGCGGGTCTACAAGGGCGCCGAGGAGTATGTCTCGATTGGACCTGCGACCAACGTTGAGGTCACCGTGGCGCGCGGTACCCGCGCACGCCTCAAGACCTCTACCACGCTGAACGAGCCGCTCGTGGCGCCACTCAAAGCCGGTCAAACGGTCGGTGAAATGCGCGTGCTCGATGGTAAGACGGTCGTCAAGCGCGTTCCGCTCGTCGTCAACGACGCCGTTGCCGAAGGCGGTTTGTGGGCTGGCACTCGCGACACCGTCGCACTCTGGTTCCGTTAACGCCATGGCTGAGCCGCTTCCAGTCTGTCACTTGAATGGCGAATGGCCGCTGCTTCGTGAAGCACGGATCTCGCCACTGGATCGCAGCTTCTTGTTCGGCGATGGCGCCTATGAGGTCGTACCGGTTTTTCGCGGTCGCCCCTTTCGCTTTGCTGAACACTTCGACCGACTGGCTCGCAGCCTTCGCGAAATTCGCTGCCGAGATCCTCACAGCCGCGAGCAATGGCGGGCGTTGATCGCGGAGCTGATGCGGCGAAATGGTGGCGGTGACATGTACGTCTACGTACAAGTCTCGCGTGGCGCCGAGTACGGTCGCAGTCATGCGCCACTGCCGGATGTCGAACCGACGGTATTCGCCTTCGCCGCACCGCTGCCGCCGATCACCGAGCAACAACTCGCCAACGGCATCGCCTGCACAACGGCGCAAGACACTCGCTGGGCACGCTGCGACATCAAATCTGTCGCGCTTCTTGCCAACTGCTTACTGCGTCAACAGAGCGTCGATGCGGGTGCACAAGAGACCATCCTGCTACGCGATGGCTACCTGATGGAGGCGAGCGCCTCCACGGTACACGTCGTCATCGATGGTCTCATCGTGACTCCTCCAGAGTCGAACGCGATTCTGCCAGGCACTACGCGCTCGGTCGTCGAAGAGTTGGCCGATCGTCACGGGATGCCACGCGTCACTCGTGCGGTGACGGAAACGGAGCTCCGCTCGGCCGATGAAATCTGGTTGGCCTCTGCGACGCGTTGCGTCTCGTCGGTCACCAAACTCGATGGCAAGCCCGTGGGCTCAGGTAAGCCGGGCCCCGTGTGGAATCGCATGTGGGCCGCCTTCCAGCAGCTGCAGCAGGAACTCGTCAATGAACCCTGGTAACGAGCCCGCGGGCGAGAGCCCGCTGCAGTTCCCGACCGATTACCCGATCAAGGTTGTCGGACGAACCGAACGTAGCTTCCGCGCACGCGTCGATGCCGTCGTGTTCTCGCACACACCCGATTTAACCGACGATCGCGTCAGTGAGCGCGCAAGCGGCGCCGGAAACTTCACCTCGATCACCTACACCATCGTGGCGCGCGACCGAGACCACGTCACCACGCTCGTCACGGCACTCGTTGCTACCGAAGGCGTGCTGATGGTGATTTAAGCGGCTTAACGACCGATCAGCGACAAGAACTCGCGTCGGGTGTCGGCGTTAGCCTTGATCGACCCGCGCAGCGCAGAGGTGACAGTCGAAGTGCCGGTGTGGCGAACGCCACGCGACTCCATGCACATGTGTCGACACTCGATCACGACTGCCACGCCAAGCGGTTGCAAGTTCTCGTCGAGCGCGTCAGCGATCTGGTTAGTCAGACGCTCCTGCACCTGCAAGCGCCGACCGAAAACCTCGACGAGACGAGAAATCTTTGAGAGGCCCAGGATGCGCTTGTCAGGCACGTAACCCACGTGGGCTTTGCCGAAAAACGGCGCCAGATGGTGTTCGCACAAGGAGTAAACCGGAATGTCGCGAACGATCACCATCTCGTCGACACGCTCGGCGCCATCCTCGAAAGACTTCAGGATGTCTTCGGGTTTCTCACGATAGCCACGGGTGTATTCGGCCCAGGCTTTTAAAAACCGCGCTGGGGTCTCGAGCAGACCCTCACGATCCGGATCTTCGCCGATATAGGCAAGCAGATCACGGACCATCTGCAATTCTTTGGTGGTGGGCTTACTCATACTCGATCCCTCGACAGCATTGACGTCAAGTCGGTCAAAAGATCTGCGGCCACGCACGACAAATCCGAGGGTCCGCCGAAAGCAGACAATTGGGTCATCGTGAGCCCCTCATAACCGCAGGGGTTGATACGCTGAAACGGTTCCAGATCCATGGATACATTCAACGCCACGCCATGATAACTCGCGCCACGTCTCACCCGTATACCTACGCTCGCTATTTTTGCCCCATTTACGTACACGCCAGGCGCCTTTGGCCGTGTGGTGGCTGAGATACCGTAACGTGCCACACAAAGAATCACTGCTTGTTCGAGTGCCGTGACGATATCGCGCACTCCCAGTATCGCCCGCCGCAAGTCGATCAATGGGTAAACGACCAGCTGACCCGGTCCGTGGTAGGTGACCTGACCCCCGCGATCAACTTTGACGACGGGGATATCACCAGCAGCGAGCACATGCGCAGGATCGGCATTCATACCGAGTGTGAATACCGGATCGTGCTCGAGCACCCAGATTTCGTCGGGCGTCTCGCTCGTCCTCTCATCGGTAAAGCGCTGCATGGCTTGCCAAGTCGACAAGTACGGCACGCGCCCGAGATGACGGACGATCAGGTTACGGTCGATGGTTGACGAGTCCGGCATTGTTGCCTTGCAGCGCAAGCTCCGCTCGATAACTCGAACGGACCAAAGGACCGGAAACGCATTCGCGAAAACCTTCGGCTAGTGCCCAATCGCGATATCGGTCGAACTCTTCAGGTGTGACGAAGCGCTCAATGGGCAAATGATGAGCCGTCGGCTGTAGATATTGGCCTAGCGTCAAAAGATCCACTTCGCGAGCGCGCAGATCGCGCATGCACTGACGAATTTCCTCATCGGTTTCACCCAAGCCGAGCATCAAGCTCGTCTTGGTCAACACATCAGGACGGTGTCGCTTGGCGTGTGCCAACACGTCGAGTGTTTGCGCATAACTGGCTCGCGCGTCTCTAACGGGATGAGTCAACCGCTCGACCGTTTCGACATTTTGAGCAAACACATCAAGCCCCGAGTCGACGACGGTCTCGACGCCCTGCAAGACGCCTTGAAAATCGGGTGTGAGCGCCTCGACCGCAGTTTCCGGCGATACGCGTTTGATGGCGCGCACCGCTGCCGCGAAATGCGCAGCACCACCGTCCGGCAAATCATCACGATTGACCGACGTCAGCACGACATAGCGCAAACGCATCAAGGCAACCGTACGTGCCGTATTCTCTGGCTCCTCTGGATCGAGCCATCCACGGGGGTTGCCAGTATCGACTGCACAAAAGCGACAGGCGCGAGTACACACCTCGCCCATCAGCATGATGGTTGCCGTTCCTGCGTTCCAACACTCGCCGATGTTGGGACACTTGGCCTCTTCGCACACGGTGGCCAAGCGATGTTCGCGCACGGTCTTGCGCACGAAATCGTAGTTTGATCCGGTGGCTAGCGGCGCCTTCAACCAACGCGGCTTACCCCCAGGGACCCGCATGGGCGAAGCGGCGGTCGCCTTGATGCCATCACGGATCGCGCTGAAGCCTTGTTGGGTGCGATATTTTTGACCGCTGCGAGGCTCCTCGACGATCGCGATCGACGAGAGACTTTCCGAAGCTGAACGTTCCTTGCTCATGGGGGAAGTTTACGCCCGATCGTCCCGAAGAGGTCAGCCCGCTGGTCAACCAATCGCACCCGCTCCGAGCCGATCATCGAGATCTCGCAGGCGCTCCGGGGTCCCCACATCGGACCAAAATCCGTCGTAAACCTGACCTCGCAGACGACCCGATGCGGCCGCACGCCGCAGCAAGGGCAGAAGAGGGAAGCGTCCCGGGGCACAACCGTCGAACAAAGCGGGTCGATAGATACCAATGCCCGAGTAGGTGTAGCGGGTCGTGCAATCCGGCGCGGCAAGGCGCTCGGGATCGGCAATGATGTCGAAGGAGCCCAAGGCGTTCCCCTGCAGGGCGAAATCCCCCTTCGGGTGCTGCGGCGGATTGGGCACCAAAATCAAACTCGCCAGCGCATCGGCATCAATCGGTGGCAAACGAGCAAAGTCGAAGTCCGTCCACA
>JACCDI010494260.1_pt1 | contig 10492 bp, 12 predicted proteins | sample 7442791 | NCBI WGS metagenome assembly JACCDI01 (sample SAMN15323434, study PRJNA562643) | freshwater metagenome | isolation source: river surface water | place: USA:Blue River Watershed | collected 2017-08-15
GGATTTGGCATGGTTGCGGTAATCATCGGACTTTCTTACTTATGGCTTCCTTATATGGTGCTACCAATTTATGCTGGAATGGAGAAGCTTCCTGATTCAGTACTTGATGCTTCATCAGATCTTGGCGCAAAACCAGCTCGAACCTTCTTTGGAATTGTTCTCCCAATTACTTGGCCGGCAATCATTGCAGGCTCGATCTTCACTTTCTCGCTCAGCATGGGTGATTACATAACAGTACAAATTCTCGGCGGAACTTTCCAAATGCTGGGTAATGTGGTTTATCAAAACTTCTCATTAAATCTTCCATTTGCTGCTGCAGTTGCTTTGATCCCAGTAATCATCATGATTATTTATTTAGGTAGCGTCCGGAAGACAGGAGCGTTAGATAACTTATGAAATTATCCCGCTCTGCAAGAACTGGTTTCCGACTCTGGATGGTATTTGGTCTAATTTTTATCTATCTTCCTTTACTCCTAGTTGTCATAAATTCTTTTAATACCAATAAATCTTTTGCTTGGCCGCCAACAGGATTTACCACAGAGTGGTGGAGTAAAGCAGCCGCTAATGATGGAATTAGAGAAGCAGTGTTGCGCTCTGTGGTTACAGCAATTTTCGCGACAGCAATCGCACTAATTTTAGGATCTTTAGCAGCTGCCGCCATCACTAGGTATGACTTCTTTGGTCGTGACACAATCTCACTTTTATTTGTCCTACCAATTGCACTTCCAGGTATCGTCACTGGTATCGCGTTGAATAATGTCTTTACCAATTTCTTTGGCAAATTGACCTTCTTTACAATCGTAATAGGCCATGCCACATTCTGCATTGTTGTTGTCTTCAATAATGTCGCAGCTCGATATCGCCGCCTTGGTACTAACTTGCAAGAAGCCAGCATGGATCTTGGCGCTAGTCGTTTCACAACATTCCGATTGGTTACTTTCCCATTGATAAGAAGCGCTTTAGTTGCAGGTGGCTTACTCGCCTTCGGCCTATCCTTTGATGAAATCATCGTCACCACATTTACTGCTGGCGCCGGACAGACCACTTTGCCAATCTGGATCTTCCAAAATCTCTTCCGGCCAAATCAAGCGCCTATCGTAAATGTGGTTGCAGCAGCGCTAATCTTGATCTCGATCTTGCCAATCTATCTATCCCAGAGGTTAACCGCAGATAAATGATTAAGTTACTAAGACGAAGCATCATTACGGTATTCGTTTTGTATCTTGCATTATTTGGCTTAACGAAAGCAATTAGATATCCAGAACCAATCGCTGCTATCCGCCTTGGATTGGCGCCTGCTTCTAAAACTCCTGATCTAATGCCGGCTCATGAGATTGCTCCTGCCGTTGAACCAATTGAGATTCCACGTGATGGTGAAGAGATGCCAAAAGAAGTTCAGTATCAGAAGGCACCATTAAGTTGGGAGGATTTCCTTAGCGAAACAAAAACTAATGCTTTTCTAGTTATTAGAAATGGCGTTTTAACCTACGAGTGGTACAAAGAAGGATTTGCTGCACAAACTCGATTCCCTTCTTACTCTGTTGCAAAGACAATGACCTCTATCATGATTGGCCAACTTGTTGCAGCTGGAAAAATAAATGAGAGCGATTACTTTGTAGATTATTTCCCTGAATTTAAGAATGGTACGGATTTTGACAAGGTGACCATTAAATCGCTCCTTGATATGCAAGGTGGAGTTGGCGTTTCAGATAATTACCCGACTGGGCCGCAAGGTTGGGGAGTTGCAATTGCGCAGATGTATGCAACAACAGATCTCCATTGGTTCCTTGGAAATAATCGAAAGATGGCATTTGCCCCAGGCGCCGGCGCTGAATATCGAAGCGTTGATACTCAGATGCTCGGCATGATTATCAAGAAAGTAACTGGAAAGCGTGTTTCTGATTACTTTAGTGAAAATGTCTGGCAGAAAGTTGGCGCTGAATTTCCAGCAACCTGGAATGTTGACCGAGTAGGTGGAACTGAAAAAACTTTCTGTTGCTTTAATGCATCAGCTCGTGATTATGCACGTGTTGGTATGGCAATTCTCAACGGTGGCTACGCCGGCAGCAATCAGATAATTACTCGTGATTGGTTGACGCGAATGAAGACGCCAGTCGTAACTTTGGATCACGGCTGGGGCTATTCTGCTCAAGTTTGGCATCCATTCCCAAATATTTCTATGGCGCTGGGATTGCATGGGCAATTTATCTTTATTGATCCAGACTCTCGTACCGTTATCGTTAAATTGAGTGATAACCCAACCGGTGCAGATAACGAGAAACCAACTGCTGAGGTCTTATACGCGTTATCGCAAGCGAAACGGTAAATCTGGTTTATCAGTAATAACTGCAGCTACTTTCCAATCAGCTAATTTTTTAAGATACCTCTTCTCATTAACTGTCCAGAGAAAGACTTCCTTCTCTGCAAGACTTCTTCTAACCCACTTTGATTTGGCAAAGAGTTCGACATCGACTGCAACAGTTTTGGTTGGAATAAACAACATTCGCCAGCGACGCGCAATTACGTAGGCGACATCTTGGTGTTGCCTTTGAAACCTTTTAACTGCAAGTAATGAAAACGACATCAAAGTTATCCGGATGTCTTTGATTCCAGAAACTTTTTCTAAAACTGCACTTTCTACTTTTCCCCCAGCAAAAACGGGATGTTTACTCTCGATTAAGAGGTCCTTTCGATGTTTTTTTGCTAATTCAACTAATTCTTCCAAAGTTATAACTGAAACTAAATCACGAAGTTCAATAAGTGAAGTACGGCGAACAAATCTAAATTTGCCCGCAATTCTCAACGTAGTTCGATCATGAAAGCAGACCGGAACACCTTCTTTACTTAACCGAATATCGCATTCAAAGCCATCAGCTCCCGCATCTACCGCGCCTTGGTATGCAACCAAGGTGGCTTCCGGATAATTTGCGCTAAACCCGCGATGGGCATAAACCTTCATGACTTAAAGATGAATTTAATGGACTTTAAGAAACCGGGATTTGGGTTCTTGGTCTTTAACAAGAATGCAGCTCGATACAAAGGTGCGCGCCAGCCAAATACCCGTGAAAAAACTCTCTGCCTTGCTGTTAAATCTTTATCACTTCCCCACCTTGATCCAGAACTCTCAGTTGGATGGGTGGCTAGAACGACAGGGAGATGAACTCCTTTCAAGCCAGCACGTAGCGCATCCGAAATAAATATGTACTCATCGCCCAAGTAATTGGCTGCGCCAGCGCCAAACTCCTCATCAAATTTGATTCCTTTTTCACGAAAATCATCCACTCGAAGCATCAATTCATAAGTTGCTGCTCGTGCCGAATTTGTTAATCGTAAAGGCTTAATTTCATTGAAATATTCTTTGCGAAGTGCGCCCGAGTCATCTTTTGCTTGCGTCAGAACTATTGAGCAATCTGGGTTTGTTTCCAAATATTCAACTGCTTTCTCAATTCCTGATTCGCTAAAAGTTATGTCGTCATCTGCAAAGAGAAGATACTTTCCATTTGCTCTCTCTAGGGCAGCATTTCTACTTTTAGCTACGCCAAGGCTTCGTAATTCAATTATTTTTGCTGATTTTTCTTCTACTACATAAGAAATTTCTTTTGGATTCTGTACTTGAACAAGGATTTCTCGATCAGGACGTCTCTCTGGAAAAACGATTGCCTTCACACGCTCTGGCATCGTCGAGAATGCGATAGTCAAAAGCGGTCGATCACTCATCATCTTCTACCCGAGATTTCAGGCCTGCCTTTGCTCGCGCATATCTCATCAAGGATCGAGAAGTGCTTGTTAATGAACCATTCTGCAATCTAGTGCCAAAGAAGATAATTAAGGTATTTGCTACAGAAATTTCTCCAGTGTAGCTAAGGCATAACAGGGCTCCGAGAAGAATAATCATTCCGACTCCAGCAGCAAGTGCGCCGTTTTCAGCAGCGCGAATTCTTGTTCCATATCGCTTCTGTGGACGTGCTTTCTTTCCATCTCGCTCAGTTTGCAGAATCAACTGAATCTGTAGCTGCTTGGTAAATTGGTAGGCAATATAAGTAAGCACACCTACAATCACTACAAAATTTAGAATAGCAAAAAGCGGCTCTAAAATAATTATGAAAATTAAAACAGCAAATAACTGAGTTGCGCTTGTTAATATTGAAGAGATTTCAAAGGCCATCGCCCATTCAGGATTACCCGCACCTTTTTTTCGGGCTTTCTTTAAAGATTTAAATGATCGGGCAAATGCTGTTACGCGATAATTACGCTGGTAATACTGAGCCAGTCTTGTAATTATGAAAAAAGTAGCCAACCCAATACCAAGGAGGATGAACTGATTCCGTTCAATTTTTCCTTCTTGAAGAACGATTTGTACAAAGAATTTCAAGACTAGCAATTCCGAAACTGAAATTACGGCACCGAGCATTGAAAGAATTATCAATACATATCTAAAGCGCCCACCAGGAAATAGGTTTCTAAAGCCACTCTTTAATTCATCAATAATTGCAATCATGGTTCTACCGAATCTAACTTTCGAGATCCAAGAATTGAAATTAGATGGCCAGCAGTCACAAATGCAGCAAGCGGCAAGCCAAATCGAATCAAGTTCTCTGATGCGCTAAATAGCAAAATCAAGATACTCATTTCAACAGAATGAAAGGCGCGTTGCACTGCAAATATTCTGAAGGGAGCGCGTGCCAACCTTAGGAGTGGAGATTTTGGAGCACTAACATCTTTGCTATCTGCAATCTTTGGAAGTTGCGAATATGCCCTCGCGACATGAACTGAATCGTTAAATCCTTTATTTAGGAGAATGAAGACCGAAACTAAGGTCGCAAGGAAAAGTAACTCATAATTTTCACTATCTATTCGATACGCAAGAGCAATCGGAATCAAACTCTCCGTTAGATAGTGGCCAACCCGATCCAGGAAGACACCTTTTGGTGATTGGGTGCTCTTCCAGCGAGCAATTTCGCCATCGCAGCAATCCCATAGCATCTGCAGTTGAGAGAGTAAAAACGCAATTATTAATCCCTTGATGCCAGAGATTTGTAAAGCTAAGCTAATTGAAATGCCAGTAAGAATCATTAAATAAGTGACACCGTTTGCAGTTATCGGAGTTTTTAAAAGCAATCTTGTTAAATAAAGAGAGATTCGACGCAGATATAAATCTGCTACCCAATGCTCGGCATTTGATCGACCAGTAACAGAGGCTGGTTGACAGACTTCGCGGAGCTGGGCAATCGTCGGATTTAATGGACGAGTACTCACACCCTCACTTTATTCTGCTTGTGGGAAATTACCCATTGACCCGAGGAGATTAAGAGGAATATCACCCCGAAGTACCAAGCAAATATCGCTATTGGCCAACCCATATAAATTGCGATTCCCAAAAGGAGGACGCGGCCCCCAACATTCAATCCCAATGAAGTTAGCCAGAGAGGCTTAGCTTCGTTCTGAAGTGCGCGGTAGAGATTGTCATAGTGATGGAAAATAATTGCAAAAATAACAAAGTAACTCGTGACGCCTAATAGATTTGCTGCGTTGATAAGTGTAATCAAGATAATTATTTCAAAAGCGCGAACTATTGAAGGTTCTAACCAACTCAATTTAGTAGTGAAAGTGCGTTCTACACCAAGTAGATCTAATTGCGTAACAATTAAATTGCTCCGCAATGGCTCCTTGTCCACCTGCTTCATTCTTCTGAATCGCCCTCTAAATACCACCGCTGCAGATATAAACGCCAGAATCGGCATAACTATGAAAGTAAAAGCTGCACCGCCAATCACAGCACTCGCACTTATTGCTAGCCAGCGTTCACCAATTGGAAACTGAATTATCTTTCCAAGCCAATATCTAAGTCGCCCTTTTGGCTCTCGCTCTGTTGGCACTATGCCATCAAAATCAGCCATAAATGCCACGGGAGACTCAAACTTCTCTTCATTTCTAATTTTCATAGATTGTGCAAAGTTGTAATCCGATAGATGTCGAAAAGTCTGAATTAGCATTAAAGCCATCGCCGGAATCCACAAGTTCTCGCCAGATCTTGCAGCTCCATAAGCAAGACCCAGATAAACAAGATATTCCTTTACTCGATCCGTGACTGCATCTAACCAAGCTCCCAGTTTTGAAAACTTTCTTGTATATCTCGCTAATTCACCATCTACACAATCAACAATGATGCTCAGTTGCAGCAAGATTGCACCAATTAAAGTGTGGATAAATTCTCCACGTGAAAACGAATAAGCAGAATAAAGTCCTATTAGAAATGAAATCGTTGTGACTTGGTTTGGCGTAGCGCCAATTTTTACCGCAAGCCAAGTTAAAATCTTTGAAAACTTACGTAGAACAAATACTGAAAAGAAACCATCGTTGGCTCGATTAGCCATGCTTAGCCGTAGTTTTTCGATATTAAGTTCGGCTAATTGTCTGGCAACAGCCTCGCGTTCGCTGGCAAGATCACTTCTTGAATAAGGTGCACTCCAGATATCTACGCCATCAACACGAACCGTTGCTCTGACTAGAGCAACCAAAACCAGATCTAATGCATTTCCTTTTGCACCAAATTCTTCAGCCTCGGAAAGTGCTTTCAATATTGCTTCACGTTGATTTTGTGACAATCGAATTGCTCCGACAAAATCTCTATTTCCGATAGTCACCTTATGGCTCACCGAAGATGCGCTTGCTATTCGATTTGCACGTACCAAAGTATTTCCATTTTTTTGGACTGCAACCAACGCAGCGCTAGAACTTCTCGGATAATCTGTTAGTAATTCTAGATGTGGATCGGCAATCACAGTTCGTTCATCAATTAATAGAAGATCTTGATTACTCGATTCAAATTCAGTTATTACGTCGCGAATTGTAGATTTCTGACTGATTACGAGTGAACGAATTGAATTGCTCATTTAGAGTATTATAAATCTATGGCCATCCAAGTTGTGATTCTTGCTGCAGGAATGGGCACACGTCTTGGCAAACCGTGGCCAAAACCACTTACACCACTGGCTGATGGTCGATCAATCTTGCAACAACAGATTGAAAATGTTCGTGCTGTTTTTGGAGATTCAGCACGAATCTCAATTGTTGTTGGGTTCAAATTAGAAATGATTATGGAAGCTCAGCCTGATGTTTCTTTCGTTTATAACGAGGCCTATGATCAAACCAATACTTCTAAGAGTTTGCTGAAAGCGCTCCGAGTCTCGCATGAGAGCGGTGTCCTATGGCTCAATGGTGATGTTGTTTTCGATGGAAAAGTATTAGACAGGATTTCAGATCGAATCAAGAATGAAAAGTCGTTTGTTTGTGTAAATACATCAGCCGTAGGCGAAGAAGAAGTGAAATACACCGTTAACGAAGGCGGAAATATCAATGCACTTTCCAAGCAAGTACAAAACGCCCTTGGTGAAGCGGTCGGAATAAACTTTATTTCTAATAAAGACAAGATCCATTTAATCGAACAACTTGATGCCTGTGCGGATAATGATTATTTTGAACGTGGCATTGAACTTGCAATCGAGAAGTATGGCATCGCAATCGATCCGGTTGATATCTCTGATCTATTTGCAGTTGAAGTTGATTTTCAAGCAGATCTTGATCGTGCTAACTCTAAATTCAACTAAGCCCGGTGCTCTTTGCCTTCCTTATGGGACATTTCCAAAATCTCCTTTGCTGCATCAGCGTTCATTAGAAAAATAAAAATACCAATCAACAAATCTGGCCAGATACTTGGATAACGTAAAGTAAATAGACCGGCTCCAATAATTAATACATTTGCCATCGCATCATTACGGGCTGAGTAGTAGGCCGCGGTTACTAATCCACCCTCTTCTTTTCGATGCCGCGCAATCAATAACGCACAAGTTGTATTCACCAAAAGTGCACCAAATCCAACAATGCCCATTCCTCTTCCTTCTGGAACTTCCGGGCTCAAAAATTGATGAATCGCATTCCAAAGAAATGCAATACCTGGGACCAAGAGCAGAAGTGCAAGTGCATAGCTCGTATATCTACGTTTCTTAAGACTCCATCCGATAGCAAACGCAATCAAGATATTGATCGATGCATCCTCGAGAAAATCGACGCTATCGCCAATTAATGCAACTGAGTCATAAAGCTGACCAAAGTAATACTCAACTACGAAATAAATGAGATTTAGGGTTGCAACAAGCAGAACTGTCTTGCGTAAATTCACCCCTGAATCTTACTTATCTGACTTCGGCTAGCCGTGTAGAGTTACAGCCTTACCTAACAGGAGAACTATGAAACTCAAGGTCCTTACATTTCTGACAATTCTAGGATTTGCTTCTAGCAATTTAACCTCCGCATTTGCCGCAGATCTACCCTATGAAGTACCAAAAATCGTAAGTTTCACAGTCTCCCAAAAACAAATAGATGTTAATACCGCTAACGCTAAATTGACTTTCACACTGACTGTTAGTCATCCTGTTGGAATTCGTTCTACAAAGACCAGCCTCTGGTTCAAATCAAAAGATAGCCGCATTTCTGTAAGTACGACATTAACTAAACAGAATGCAGCCTCAGGAAGTAAGGAATTCAAATTTGTTGGTGATTTATCGCTTGATCCAAGTTTTCCGCCAGGACTTTACGAATTTTATGCCGAACCAATTGAGGGTGAACCTGGCTCACGTGGAATGACAGTTCCTACGACGTCGACAATTTATCCGACTCCATTTAACGACTTCTTGGATGGTGAGACTTCAGTCGTTGTTAGATCGATGGGTAAGTTGAATCTATCTAGCAAGACTTTTGTCGGTCCTTCTCATGCCTCATCAATTTATTTGACGGATGACAAGCCCGCGATTTATGGAAGTGACGTGCCCATTTTCCGTGTCGGTGAAATTTATGACCCAACGAAGTACTTCTTAATAAGAGTTCCTGGAATCAAACTAAAAATTGAATCAACGACTCCTACCGTTTGTAATAAAGACGGCGATAGCTTGAAATTTATTGCGACTGGAACTTGCAGCTACCGAGTCTTCACAGATGCCAATAACGATTATTTGAGCACCACAATAACTTTGAGTTCCGACATCTCTCCGGCTCGAAGCAAGCCCACAATCTCCGTTCCAACCGTGGCAACCCAAGATGTAAAGAATCTTCCCAAGCGGATTGAAACGTACCTGGTTTACAACACAGCCGGATCAATCATTCAGCCAGTTACTACAACTCCTGATGTCTGCTTTGCGAGCTTCCAATACATAACTATCGTCGGTGGTGGAAAATGTATTTTGAATTATCAAAGCGCGGCAACCAATGATTATCTAGCATCTGATCTTTACCAATTAACTTTCGATGTAACAAAAGATTCACAAACCATTACCTTTAAACCGGTTACTTCCGCTGATGTTTCCGCTAAAACTCTCGACTTAGCCGCCACTGCGTCAAGTGGCGGTGCGATTACATATTCGAGTAACTCGAAAGAAATTTGTACTGTTGAAGGTTCAAAAGTGACACTTCTTAAAGCCGGAAATTGTGAGATAACTGCAACTCAAGCCGGTACATCATTAATCGCTTCCGTTTCCGCAGCTGCAACTATTCAAGTTACAGGCAAGGTTGTTAAGACTCGAACAATTACTTGCGTTAAAGGAAAGAAGTCTCAAAAAATTACTGGAGTAAAACCCAAGTGTCCGAAAGGCTTCAAGAGGCGTTAATTAACACCGAGGAACGCACCAGCAATTAGTAGTCCTACCCAAACCGCATGGAAAATTGGCATGAAGCTACTGATTGTCATAACAGATTCTTGTTCCGCAAGATCAGTCGACTCTGCTGATTTAAAGCGAAGCAATTCTTGAATAATGCTCGAAAGAATTAATGTCGTACCAAACCAGGCCACCATGCAATAAGGACATAGTGCTCCAATTTCAAAAGTTGTTTGATATGCAAGCCAATGTGAAAAAAGAACACCGCTCAAAGTTCCAACAAATGCAATTTGCCAGAACCACTTTGGGAATTGAACTTCTGCAAGCAAAGCCACACCAATTGCAATAAAAATTGCAAACGCTCCAAGTCCGATTAGCGAATTAGGAAATCCAAAAACTTCGGCTTGCTTAGAGAGCATCACGCTCTTGCAATTTAAAGTTTCAGATATGTTGCAAGATGGTGTGTATCCAGAATCCTTGAGAACTTCAATTTTGTCTACGGTCAGCAAGAAAGAAGCGATAAAACCCGAGATTGACCCAAGCAACATCACCAGACTTATTACTTTTCGTGTGGCAAGGGCCTTCATATGGGTAAGTCTACCCGCAGCCTAATATCGACTCTTTTTGAAATTTTTAATGAGAAACACGCTCAAAATTAAAAATAGGAACCAATAGAACTCCCATACATCTGACCAAAGTCCCAAAATTGCCATCAATAGAGAAATAAACCATGCGATTTTAAGAATCATCATTTACTCCTATGAAGCTGCGCGCCCGGAGGGACTCGAACCCCCAACCCTCAGATCCGAAGTCTGATGCTCTATCCATTGAGCTACGGGCGCTGA
>JACCDI010613461.1_pt1 | contig 10492 bp, 9 predicted proteins | sample 7442791 | NCBI WGS metagenome assembly JACCDI01 (sample SAMN15323434, study PRJNA562643) | freshwater metagenome | isolation source: river surface water | place: USA:Blue River Watershed | collected 2017-08-15
CCTTGCGGGTGCTCGGTCTCGTAGACCAGATCGTCCCAGCGCTTGAGGTTGGCCGGCGGCGTGTTCAGGCGCAGCTTGTCGCAGATCAGGCCGTCCAGGCCCTGCTCGTGCAGCACGCGCGGCACCTTGTAGATGGTGTCCACATCGGGCATGGAGATCACGCCCCAGCCCTGCACATTGGTGAACAGCGAAATTTTCTCGCGTTCCTCGTCCGGAATGCGGCGGTCTGCGCGGCACAGCAGCGCATCGGGCTGGATGCCGATCTCGCGCAGTTTCTGCACGGTGTGCTGGGTGGGCTTGGTCTTGAGTTCGCCGGCCGCCGCGATCCAGGGCAGGTAGGTCAGGTGCACGAAGGCCGCGTTGTTGGGGCCCAGGCGCAGGCTGAGTTGGCGCACTGCTTCGAGAAAGGGCAGGGATTCGATGTCACCGACCGTGCCGCCAATCTCGACGATGGCCACATCGACTGCATCGGGGGTGTCAAAGCCCGCGCCGCGCTTGACGAAATCCTGGATTTCGTTGGTCACATGCGGGATGACCTGCACCGTCTTGCCCAGGTAGTCGCCGCGGCGTTCCTTTTCGAGCACGCTCTTGTAGATCTGGCCGGTGGTGAAGTTGTTGGTCTTCTTCATCCGGGTGTTGATGAAGCGCTCGTAATGGCCCAGGTCCAGGTCGGTTTCGGCACCATCGTCGGTGACGAACACCTCGCCGTGCTGGATCGGGCTCATGGTGCCCGGATCGACGTTGAGGTAGGGGTCCAGCTTGATGAGGGTGACTTTGAGGCCGCGCGATTCGAGGATCGCGGCCAAAGAAGCGGAGGCGATTCCCTTGCCCAGGGAAGACACCACACCGCCGGTGACGAAGACGAATTTGGTCATGTCCGGTGGGGAGGCTGGCTCCCGTCTGGTGGTAAAGCGAGATTATAAGTGTGGCCAAACCCGCAGCGATTTGCCGCATTGGGGGTGGGCTGTACCCGTCACGGCTCATGCGCGCTGCGCGCGCCAAATCGCCGAGCCGGGCACAGCCTACCCCCAATGCTTTGTTTCCAGGCAGTGGACTGTCGGCGTCTGATACATTGCCGCCCATGAGCCATCTTGCTGGAAAACACATCGTTCTGGGCTTGTCCGGGGGCATCGCAGCCTTCAAGTCCGCCGAGCTCTGCCGTGCCCTGGTCAAGGCCGGTGCCACGGTGCAGGTCGTGATGACCGAGGCGGCCGAGCATTTCATGACGGCCGTGACCATGCAGGCACTCTCGGGCCGCCCGGTCTACACCTCCCAGTGGGACGCGCGAGAAGCCAATAACATGGCCCACATCAACCTCAGTCGTGAGGCCGATGCGATCCTGGTGGCGCCGGCCAGTGCCGATTTCATGGCCAAGCTGCTGCACGGGCGTGCCGACGAGTTGCTGAGCCTGATGTGCCTGGCCCGGCCGATCGATCGGGTGCCGCTGATCGTGGCCCCGGCCATGAACCGCGAAATGTGGGCCAACCCGGCCACCCAGCGCAATGTGGCCCAGCTCAAGGCAGACGGTGTGCATGTGCTGGACGTGGGTCAGGGCGATCAGGCTTGTGGCGAGACGGGCGACGGCCGCATGCTCGAAGCCGAGGAAATACTGGAAGACCTGGAGGCGTTTTTCACGCCCAAGTCGCTGGCAGGCCTGAATGTGCTGGTGACGGCCGGGCCCACCTACGAGGCGATCGACCCGGTGCGTGGCATCACCAACCTCTCAAGCGGCAAGATGGGCTTTTCGATTGCCCGCGCCGCCCGCATCGCCGGGGCGCAGGTGACCTTGGTCGCTGGTCCGGTCAGCTTGCCGACCCCGCGCGGCGTGCGCCGGGTCGATGTGCGCTCGGCCCGCGACATGCTGCAGGTGGTCGAGCACAACGTGGGCGCGGCGCAGGTGTTCATCGCCACCGCCGCCGTGGCCGACTGGCGCCCGGCGACTGCGGCCGAGCAGAAGATCAAGAAGGACGGCTCTGGCCAAACGCCGCAACTGGGCTTTGTCGAGAACCCCGACATCCTGGCTACGGTGGCGCAGTCACCACGCGCCCAGACGGGCGAGCTATTTTGCGTCGGCTTCGCCGCCGAAAGCCACGACCTGCTGTCGCATGCCACCGCCAAGCGCGCACGCAAGGGTGTGCCGCTGCTGGTGGGCAACATCGGCCCCAGCACCTTTGGTCAGGACGACAACGCCTTGCTGCTGGTGGACGCGCACGGCGCCCGCGAGCTGCCGCGTGCCTCCAAGCAGGCGCTGGCCACCCAACTCATTGAAGACATTGCCCGCCGACTGGGCGCATCGAAAGCCTGAGACCATGGACCTCGACGTCAAGATCCTGGACGCGCGCATGCGCGACCAACTGCCCCAGTACGCCACCCCCGGCAGTGCGGGGCTTGATTTGCGCGCCTGTCTGGACGCGCCCCTGACCCTGGCGCCGAACGCCTGGCAGCTGGTGCCTACGGGCATCGCCATTCACCTCAAGGACCCGGGCTATGCGGCCATGCTCTTGCCGCGCTCGGGTCTGGGCCACAAGCACGGCATCGTGCTGGGCAATCTGGTGGGTTTGATCGACAGCGATTACCAGGGCCAGCTGATGGTGAGCTGCTGGAACCGCAGCGATGTGGCTTTCACCATCGAGCCGATGGAGCGCATCGCGCAGATGGTGATCGTGCCGGTGGTGCAGGCACGTTTCAACGTGGTCGAGGAGTTCGGCGATGTGACCGCCCGTGGGGCTGGCGGATACGGGTCGACGGGGAAGCAGTAAGGTTGACTGGCTGCGGCTTCGTTCATCCCCGGTTCGGGTACGGGGTACGCCGCAGGCCTCACGCGAATCGAAGGCAGCAAGTCTCACCGCCAAAAACGCACAAAAGATCAGTGCAGCGTCTTGCCCTCAGACGATTCCTGCTCACCCACCTCGATGCGGAAAAAACCGGTGCCACAAGTGCCGCGGCCCACTTCCTCTTCGGTGGCCTCGCGCACCCCTTCCACCTTCAGGTGCAGACGGATGGCAATGCCCGCCAGCGGGTGGTTGCCATCCAGCACCACATGCTCCGGGTAAATCTCGGTGATCGTGTAGAGCACATTGCGCGGCGCATCCGGGTTGCAGCCCTGGGGCAGGGCGGTGCCCTCAATCGTCAGGCCTTCCTCGATGTCCTTGGGGAACAGGCTGCGCGGCTCCAGGAACAGCAGCTGGTCGTCGAAATCACCGAAAGTGTCCTCGGGCTCGAGGTGGAGGTCCACTTTCGCGCCCACGCCATGGCCTTGCAGGGCCGCTTCGATCTTGGGCAGCAGGTCCTGCCCGCCCACCAGGAATTCGACCGGCTCGTCCAGCACGTCCAGTGTTTCACCGAGGGTGTCCTTGAGCGTCCAGGTCAGTGCCACGACGCATTGCGCTTTGATGTCCATGGGACAATTGTCTCACCATGGACATCGACCACCCCCTGACCCTGCTGGGCGGCCTCACGCCGGCCCAGTTCATGAAGCGCCACTGGCACAAAAACCCCCTGCTGGTGCGCCAGGCCATTGCAGATTTCAAACCCTGCGTCGGACGTGCTGAACTGGTGGCGCTGGCGGGTCGGGAGGATGTGGAGTCCCGCCTGATCGTCCATGACGAGCGCGGTTGGAAGATGAAGCACGGCCCATTGGTTCGCCGGAGCCTGCCGCCTTTCAGTCAGAAGAACTGGACCTTTCTGGTGCAGGGCGTCGACCTGCACCACGATGGCGTGCACCAGCTGATGCAGCAGTTCCGCTTTGTGCCCGACGCGCGGCTCGATGACCTGATGATCAGCTACGCCAGCGATGGCGGTGGGGTGGGGCCGCACTTTGACAGCTACGATGTCTTCCTGCTGCAGGCCCATGGCCGGCGCCGCTGGCGCATCGGTCGGCAAAAAGACCTGACCCTGCAAGAGGGGGTGCCGCTCAAGATCCTGCAGCACTTCGAGCCCGAAGAAGAGTTTGTGCTGGAGCCCGGCGACATGCTTTATTTGCCGCCCATGTATGCGCACGATGGCATCGCAGAAGGCGAATGCATGACCTGGTCGATCGGCTTTCGCTCGCCCCAGGAGGGTGAGCTGGCGCGCGAGCTTTTACTCGGCCTGGCGGACGAGGCGCCGGACAGCGCGGGTGAGGCGGTTTACAAGGACCCGGGGCAGCTGGCGGTGGAGCGTCCTGCGGCCATGCCCGCCGAGCTTCTGGACTTTGCCCGGCAGGCCCTGGAGAAGGCCCAGCGCGATCCCCACTTGCTGGGGTTGTTGCTGGGCGAGTACCTCACTCAGCCCAAGGCCAACGTCTGGTTTGACGCGTCAGAATCCGCTGGCGGTGGCGGCCACGGGGTGGTGCTGGACCGTCGCACCCGCATGATGTACGACGAGCGCCATGTGTTCATCAATGGCGAGGGTTTTCGGGTGACGGGCAAGGACGGTCGGCTGCTGCGCTCGCTGGCAGACGAACGCCGACTGTCTGCGCGCGGCTGTGCCGGATTGAGTGAGGCGGCTCAGCAAGCGCTGCAGGAATGGCTGCGGGCTGGGTGGTTGCAGCGCGAGCTGTGACTTAGTCAACAAGCTGACACCAGAATTGCAAAACCGCTCCCCGGCATCGGGGAAAACGCTATAATTTCAGGCTGAGCCGTGATATCTCGAGTACTTTCGGCTCGTTCCTCCAGTCGAATTGGCTGTCGGGACAATTTCCGGAAATTGTTTTTCACCCCTTCAAGGACACTTAAAATGAACAAGACCCTCGTTCTGGCCGCTGTGATCGCTGCTGCTGCTCTGGCCGCCTGTGGCAAGAAAGAAGAAGCCGCTGCTCCTGCCGCCCCGGCTCCTGCTGCTGCTCCCGCCGCTGACGCTTCCGCTGCTCCCGCCGCTGACGCTTCCGCTGCTGCACCGGCTGCTGACGCTTCCGCTGCCAAGTAATTGGTCTTGAAGCGCACCGGTCTTCAAAGGCCGGCTGCCCACAAAAAAACCCGCCTCGGCGGGTTTTTTTGTGCCTGACAAAACTCGACTTCAGCGCATTTCAGCGGCGAGCAGCTTGAGGATTTTCTCGGCGTTGTCCGAGGTTTCGGCTTGCCCCGCCTGGTTGAGCACGCGCACCAGACTGCCGCCTTCGGTGTTGCTTTGCATCTGGATCTGGTAACGCATCAGGCCAGGTGCCTGAGGTTTGCTGCTGAAGAGGCGCGAGAAGAAGCCAGGCTCCTGGGCGTTGGCTACCTGGGGCACGTAGCGCACGAAGTAGATGCCCTTGCTACGGTCGCGGTCTTCCACCGTGAAGCCACTGCGGTCCAGGGCCACACCGGCGCGTCGCCAAGCCCGGTCGAGTGGGTCGGGCAAGCTGAGCGAAGGCTGGCCGTCCAAGGTCACGACCTGCGGGGCCGCAGCGAGGTTGCCCCCTGCCGGGATGACGCCGGCTTGCTGGGCTTGTTCCTTGGGGGCGCCGAGTTTGACCATCAGTCGACGCAGGAATTCGATCTCGAGTTCGGGGTCGGAGGGGCGCGGCTTCCAGACGGTCTTGGTCTTTTGGGCATCGGCGTAGTCTTCCATCATGCCGCGATGGCTGATGTAGATGTCCACGCCGCCGGTGCTGTTGCGTTCCACGCGTGTGCGGTAGCGGTCGCGTTCACCGGTCGAGTACAGACCATCCAGTACCTTGCCAATCGTGCGCCGGATGAAATCCTGCGGGATCTTGGCGCGGTTTTCGGCCCAGTCGGTTTCCAGAATGCCGAGGTCGGCAGCATCCGTGCTCAGCACGAAGCCGTTGCTGGTCCAGAATTCGCGCAGGGTATCCCAGACCTTGTCGGCCGGGCGGTTGACCACCAGCCAGCGCTGGCTGCCCGAGCGCTCCATGCGCACGTCACCCAGGGCGTTGGTGGCGGTGCCGGCATCCCTGACGGTGTTTTGGGCGTTGGCAAAGCCTGATGCTGTGGCGGAGGTACTTTCGAGGGCGTAGCGCGAGTCGCGCCGCAGCTGGCTCAGGTCCGGGGGGACGTCCAGGCTCGGGCCTTTGGTGGCGCTTTTGTAGTTGACCTTGTCTTCTTCCAGAACAGAGCATCCGGACACCAGGGTCAGCACGGCCAGGCAGATGGCCGTGGGGGAAATGAGCGATCGCTTCACAGAGCTTCCTTGCAGGGATTTCACAGCAGGCCGCTGGCCTTGAGGGCCGCTTCGACCACGGGTTGCTGGCTGGCCGAGAGCTGGGTCAGCGGCAGGCGCAGGGCATGCCCACACAGGCCCATGCGGGCGGCAGCCCACTTGACCGGGATCGGATTGGCTTCGACGAACAGGTACTTGTGCAAAGGCATGAGCTTGAACTGGATCTTCATGGCCGTGGCGATGTCACCGCGCAGGGCGGCCATGCACAGCTCGTGCATCTGGCGCGGGGCCACATTGGCCGTCACGCTGATGTTGCCGGCACCACCGCACAGCATCAGGGCCACGGCGCTGGCGTCGTCACCCGAGTAGACGGCGAAGTGACTGGGCACGTCGCGGATCAGCCACTGGGCGCGCTCGATGCTGCCGGTCGCTTCCTTGATGCCGATGATGCCGGGCACCTGGGCCAGGCGCAGCACCGTCTCGTGCTGCAGATCGGCCACGGTACGGCCAGGGACGTTGTAGAGGATGACGGGCAGCTTTGGCGTGGCTTCGGCAATGGCCTTGAAGTGCTGGTACAGGCCTTCCTGTGTGGGCTTGTTGTAGTACGGCACCACCTGCAGCTGGGCATCGGCGCCGATGGACTCGGCGAATTTCGCCAGTTCAATCGCTTCTGCGGTGGAATTGGCGCCGCAGCCGGCAATGATCGGAATGCGCTTGGCCGCCTGCTCGACCGACACACGCAGGATTTCGCGGTGTTCTTCGACGTTGACGGTCGGTGACTCACCCGAGGTGCCCACGATCACCAGCGCGTCCGTGCCTTCGGCCACATGCCAGTCGATCAGTTTGCGCAAGGCGGGGTAGTCCACATCGCCGTTGTCGAGCATGGGAGTGATCAATGCGGGGATGCTGCCCTGGATGCGGTGAGTGCTGGTCATATCGGTGTCTCTTTACCCGGAATCAGGCATTCTAACGAGGGACAGGCAGGTGAATCTGTCCGAGTTGTATCAGGCCAGGGGCCAACGTGGCGGTGGTGTGCTGGCGGTTTCGCGGACCGCAGCCAGACGTTGCACAAAACGCTCGGGATGGCCCAGAAAGCCGTCTTCGTAACCCAGCACGCGCAGCCCCCCCTGGCTGGCGACCTGCAGCAGCTCGCCCGGGGCCAGCAGAAAGTCCGGCCGAGAGGGTCGTCCCACGGTTTCGTGCCCCCGTGCAAAGGTTTCGTAAATCAGGGCGCCGCCGGGCGCGATGCTCGCCAGGATCTGCGGCCACAGGGGACGCCACAGGTAATTCGTTACCACCACCGCGTCGAAGGTACGAGCGTGCAAGGGCCAGGGGCCGTTTTCGATGTCGGCTTGCAGGGTGGGCCCGAATTCAGAGGCCAGCGCCAGGGCTTCGGGCGACCTGTCCACGCCCAGCACGGCATGGCCCTGTGCGGCCAGCCACTGCATGTGCCGACCACCACCGCAGGCCAGATCCAGCACCTGTGCGCCAGGGCGCAGCAAGCTCGTCCAGCGGCAGACCCAGGAGGAGGGCGCTTCGGTGCCGTGCATGTTCAAATTCCAAAACAGGCCCAGAACTGCTCGGCCAGAGCGATGGCCATTTCCGGACGGGCATAGAGGCCGGTGGTCAGTGCCAGTGCCGCCACCGCCGCCGCAGCCCAGGCCCAATGCGTGCGCCGTGTGCTCATGTTCAGGCGGGTTGGGCCTGTGCCCGCTGGATGGCGCTCTCGCGCACCGGCAGGTTGACCAGGGCAGCAAACACGCCCAAAGCGATGGCCAGGTACCAGACGATGTCGTAGCTGCCGGTCTTGTCGTAAAGATAGCCGCCCAGCCACACGCCCATGAAGGAGCCGATCTGGTGGCTGAAGAAGATGAAGCCGCTGAGCATGGACAGGTGCGAGACGCCAAAAATCTGGGCCACCACCGCATTGGTGGGCGGCACGGTGGACAGCCACAGCAGGCCCATCACTGCCGAGAAGATGTAGACGCTGGTCGGCGTGAGCGGCGCCAGCAGGAACAGCACGATGGCCACCGAGCGCGCAAAGTAGATGAAGGCCAGGATCTTGCGCTTGGCCAGCTTTTGCCCGAGGGCGCCCGCGGCGTAGGTGCCGAACACGTTGAACAGGCCGATCAGCGCCAGCGCATAGCTGGCCACCTGCGGTGACAGGCCCGCGTCCTTGAGGTAGCTGGGCATGTGCACGCCAATGAACACCACCTGGAAACCGCAGACAAAGTAACCCGCCATCAGCAGCTGGAAGCTGCGGTAACCAAAGGCCTCGCCCAGCGCCTGGCCGATGGTCTGTTCGCGGCGTGTGCCCGCCGCTGCAGCCAGCTGGGGTTCACGCAGACCCAGGGCGAGCGGCACGATGATCAGGGCGGCAGCCGCCAGGATCAGCAGGGCGTTTTGCCATCCGGTGAAGTTGATCAGCAGGCCCTCGACCGGCACCATCAGGAACTGGCCGAATGACCCGGCTGCGGCTGCGATGCCCATGGCCCAGGAGCGCCGCTCGGCGCTCACATTGCGACCAATCACACCGTAGATCACGGCATAGGTGGTACCCGCCTGGGCCATGCCGATGACCACCCCGGTGAACAGTGCAAAAGCCCATGGCGAGGTCGACCAGGCCATGCCCAGCAGACCTGCCGCGTAGAGAACGGCGCCTCCGGCAATCACGCGGAAAGCGCCAAAGCGGTCGGCGATCATGCCGGCGAAGATGCCGAAAAAGCCCCAGGCCAGGTTCTGCACCGCCATGGCGAAGGCAAAGTCGGCGCGGCCCCAACTCTGGGCCTGGGTGATGGGCTGCAGCCACAGGCCAAAGCCGTGGCGGATGCCCATGGAGAGGGTGACGATGGCGGCGCCGCACACGAGCACCTGGGTGAGGGAAAGGGGTTTGGATTGCATCCGGCGACTGTAACCAATCCGCCACCGGCGTGCTGACTGCTCCTGCATCAACACGGCCGCAGCACACATCCAGGGGCAGCAGGCTGATTTTGTGGTCTGGTTATTTATCCAGTAGACACTTGGCTTTCGCACTACAATCCGCCGCCATGGCAAGCACCAATACCGTCAAAACCTCCAGCGACTACTCCGAAGGCTCGATCCGCGTGCTCAAGGGCCTGGAGCCGGTCAAGCAACGGCCGGGCATGTACACCCGCACCGACAACCCGCTGCACATCATTCAGGAAGTGCTCGACAACGCCGCCGACGAGGCGCTGGCGGGGTTCGGCAAGAAGATCAAGGTCACGCTGCATGCCGACGGCTCGGTCAGCGTCGAAGACGATGGCCGCGGCATCCCGTTTGGCCTGCACCCCGAGGAAAAGGCGCCAGTCATCGAGCTGGTCTTCACCCGCCTGCACGCGGGCGGCAAGTTCGACAAGGGCAAGGGCGGCGCCTACAGTTTCTCGGGCGGCCTGCACGGTGTGGGCGTGAGCGTGACCAACGCGCTGGCCAAACGCCTGGAAGCCACCAGCCACCGCGAAGGCCAGGTGGCCACGCTGGTGTTTTCGGGCGGCGATGTGGTCGAGCCGCTGGTGGCCCGCGCGCAGGAAGCCGGCGACCGCAAGCAGGGCACCACGGTGCGCGTCTGGCCCGATGCCAAGTATTTCGATTCGCCGACCCTGCCCATGGCCGAGCTGGTGCACCTGCTGCGCAGCAAGGCGGTGCTGATGCCGGGTGTGAGCGTCACGCTCGTCAACGAAAAGACCAAGGAAACGCAAAGCTGGCAGTACAAGGGCGGCCTGGGCGACTACCTGGGTCAGACCCTGAGCGCCGACCCGGTGATCCCGCTGTTTGCCGGCGAAGGCTATGCCGACGGCAACAACGACAGCTTTGCCGAAGGCGAGGGCGCGGCCTGGGCCGTGGCCTTCACCGAAGAAGGCGCGCCAGTGCGCGAGAGCTACGTCAACCTGATCCCCACTCCCGCCGGCGGTACGCACGACAGCGGCCTGCGCGATGGCCTGTTCAACGCCGTCAAGAGCTTCATCGAGCTGCACAGCCTGCTGCCCAAGGGCGTCAAGCTGCTGCCCGAAGACGTGTTCGCCCGCGCCAGCTATGTGCTCTCCGCCAAGGTGCTGGACCCGCAATTCCAGGGCCAGGTCAAGGAGCGCCTGAATTCGCGCGATGCGGTGCGGCTTGTGTCGAGCTTCGTGCGCCCGGCGCTCGAGCTTTGGCTCAACCAGCATGTGGACTACGGCAAGAAGCTGGCTGAACTGGCCATCAAGGCGGCGCAAACCCGCCAGCGCGCCGGCCAGAAGGTTGAAAAGCGCAAGAGTTCGGGGGTCGCGGTGCTGCCCGGCAAGCTCACCGATTGCGAGAGCCGTGACATCGCCCACAACGAGGTGTTCCTGGTCGAGGGCGATTCGGCCGGTGGCAGCGCCAAGCAGGCGCGCGATCGCAAGACCCAGGCCATCCTGCC
>JACCDI010908184.1_pt1 | contig 10486 bp, 9 predicted proteins | sample 7442791 | NCBI WGS metagenome assembly JACCDI01 (sample SAMN15323434, study PRJNA562643) | freshwater metagenome | isolation source: river surface water | place: USA:Blue River Watershed | collected 2017-08-15
ATAGACTATGATGATTGCGCCCAAGAGGTAGAGCAGCCCGCCTGTGGCGCGGATGATGTACATCGGGTGCATCGCCGCCACAGTCTCGCTAAAGGCATAGACCAGATAGCCATCGGCCCCATATTCGCGCCACATCAGGCCCTGCATGATGCCCGCAACCCACATTGAGGCGGCGTAGAAAACAATGCCAATGGTTGAGAGCCAGAAGTGCCAATTGACCATCCGCAGCGAATAGAGCCGCTCACGGTTCCACAACCGGGGGACGAGGTAATAAAGGCAGGCAAAGGTAATCATGCCATTCCAGCCCAAGGCCCCCGAATGGACATGGCCAATCGTCCAATCCGTATAGTGCGACAGGCTGTTGACCGCCTTGATGGACATCATCGGGCCTTCAAAAGTCGACATTCCATAGAAAGCCAGCGCCATAACCATCATGCGGATGATGGGATCGGTGCGGATTTTGTCCCACGCGCCGTTCAGCGTCATGAGGCCGTTGATCATCCCGCCCCAGCTGGGCATCCACAGCATGATCGAGAACACCATGCCCAAAGTCTGCGCCCAATCAGGCAGGGCCGTGTAATGCAGATGGTGCGGACCCGCCCAGATATAGAGGAAGATCAGCGACCAGAAGTGGATGATCGACAGCCGATAGGAATAGACGGGACGTTCCGCCTGCTTTGGCACGAAATAATACATCATCGCCAAAAAGCCTGCCGTCAGGAAGAAGCCCACTGCATTATGGCCATACCACCATTGCGTCAGCGCATCTTGCACGCCTGAAAAGGCCGAATAGCTTTTGGACCCCAAAAAGCTGACGGGGATCGCCAAGTTGTTCACCACATGCAGCATCGCCACTGTGATGATGAAAGAGAGGTAGAACCAGTTGGCGACATAGATATGCGGCTCAGACCGTTTCACAATCGTGCCGACAAAGACTGCCAGATAGGCAACCCAGACAATGGTCAGCCAGAGATCGACATACCATTCCGGCTCAGCATATTCACGGCCTGCCGTAATGCCCATCAAATAGCCGGTGGCGGCCAGCACGATGAACAATTGATAGCCCCAGAACACAAAGCGCGCGAGGCTGGGGAAAGCCAGCCGGGCCCGGCAGGTGCGCTGGACAACATAAAAGCTGGTCGCGATCAGCGCATTGCCGCCAAAGGCAAAAATGACGGCAGAGGTATGAAGGGGCCGCAGCCGCCCAAAGGTCGTATATTCAAAGCCAAGGTTGAGCGCAGGGAAGGCCAACTGAAGCGCAATATAGAGCCCTGCCAAAAAACCTGCCATGCCCCAAAACAGCGTGGCAATAACGCCCAGCCGAACCAGATCATCATCATAGCGCGACAGCGCCGCGCCACTGGGCCGCCAAAAACGCCCGGCCTTATAATCAAAGCCCGCATTGGACGCGAAAGCAGCAATTAAAGCTGCGCCGCAGACAATTGACATATGCACCGAAAAGCCAGTGTCGACGCCAAAGGCCGCTGCCAGAAATGCAATAAAGGCGACGAGATACCAGGCCCCGCCGCGTAAAATGACTTCTTCCATCGTCTTTCCCCGAGCGGCCGCGTGATGCGACCAATCCCAGTGCGTCTTTTCGCACTGCAACACGGGGCGGACATTGACTTAGGTCAAAAGGACTGGAGACGAATGGTCGTGCTGAACACATCAGCTTTGAAAACGAAGCAAAATAGGCGGCTCGCGGGCGTCACTCGCCAGCCCGTCTTCTCTTTAAAAATAGTAAAAAATGGCCTGAGAGCAAACCGAGACAAAGAGCTACTGCAAACCTGTCCAACTGTGGATTACCGCCGGGAATAAACTGCAAACCTAAGAGGATAGGGACAAATAAAAACTTGCGAACCAACCTCACGCAGCCTCCAACGAATACAAAAGGGCAGTCACCTAAGGCTCAAATTTCTTCCTGTTTCCGGATATATAAAATAAACGAGGCGACAAAGAGCACTAAAGAAAACGCATAGAGCACATCGGAATCCTGCCGACCTAGGTGCGCCAGCACCAACAATAATGCTGCAATAACAGTTAGGGCTCTCGCCAATAGGAGACGGTGTTTACGGGTCATGGGAAAATTGGCGAAGTTGCAGGATCTGAATGAGCGGCACCCCATGATAAAATGGTCATTACGCCTCCAACAAAACTAACAAATGGTCCGGCCCCCGGTAATAAGCCAACTCCCAACAACCCAAGGGATAGGTCGGCTGTCGATTTGTTAAAGGCGTTAAGATCATCTTGAATTTGTGCAGAATACCAAGGTGTTATCACAGGCGTATTCTTCGCATCTCCATCCTTGATCATATAATGCTCGCCCGATGGGTCCATGGCTCCAAAATGATATCCCGCAGGCGGCACATGCTTTGGAGGCTTAATGGTCGATGCGAAAGCCGACGCCGCAGCTAAGTCCAGCGAACTTAAATAGGCCTGAAGACTCGACTGGACTGACATGATCGACGCGTAAATACCAGCGTAATTAACAATCGGGGTATAGTTTTCGAAGGCCGGTGTGAAACCACCTGCGTGGCCATTAACAACAATATCACCCATCATCACTCTCCCACATATTATGGCAATTGCCTCAGCTTGCTGTGAGAGGACTGTTCAACATAATTTGAGCCATTATCATAAAACGACCCACATTTGATCAATATAGTTTATCACCATTTCAAATATTGAAAATGCCTGTGAAAAAATAAATAAATTCTTTATTTGTAGTCCCTTAAGCCGCGTCGGCCAATTGCTCCAACCGGCGGCGATCCTTAATCACCACGCGGCGACGATCGGGCAGTTCGATCATCTCCGCCTCTTTCAGTTTCGTCAGTTGGCGGCTGACGGTTTCAATGGTCAGGCCCAGCACATCGCCGATTTGCTGGCGATCCATCGGCAAATCAAATTCATTGAGGAAGGGAGCAATCGCGGAGCAGCCGTTGCTGCCCAACCGATTGGACATTTCAAGCAAAAGCGTCGCGATGCGTTCGCTGGCTGTTTTGCGGCCTAAGAGCATCATCCATTGGCGGGCGCGATCCAGCTCATCCAGCGTGCGCTGGAGCAGCTTGTGCTGCAGATCGGGATGTTCCTTGGCAAATCCATCAAAAGCGGCGCGCGTGAAGATGCACACTTCAGCATCGGTCAGCGCGGTGACGCCATACGGACTTTCCTTGCCAAAGGGACGGCCAATAAAGTCCGACGGGAAAACGACGCCCACAATCTGTTCGCGCCCATCGGCGGTTGAGACCGAGAGTTTGAGCACGCCCTGAATAACATTGGCGACAACCAGCGCCTCATCCCCCTCCCAGACCAAAGTCTGGCCGCGGGTGACCAGTTGCTTGCGGCCCAGTTGCGACAGGGCCGCCAACTCGTCTGTGTCAAGCGCCGAGCAAATGGCGCGGTTTCGTACCAAGCAGGAGTCACAATCAGACATGCCCCTTGGTACAACCCCGCGCGATTTTGGTCCAACCAAAAACGATAGAATTTGATCGATTTAGATATGATTTTTAGCGTTATTTACAGCTTGTCTTGGCCCCGGCTTCCAAATCAAGGCACCGCCCATCAACGGAGCCAGGCGCAATGGGCAGACCCACAAGACTGGCAAGAGTCGGCAGAATATCGACAGTTTCAACAGGCTGAGGCTGTTCAAACGCCGTCATCCCCTTGCGCCAGAACAGGATGGGCACGCGCCGATCATAATCCCACGCACTGCCATGCGTTGACACATAGCCCTTCACGCCAGCCGGCATGGGCTGTTGGCCATGGGGCAGCACGACATAAATATCGCCCGACCGATCTGGCACGAAAGAGGCACGAACGCGCTGGGCCAATGTCCAAAGCGCAGGATTGCCAGTTGGCACAGGCAAGGCTGCCAAATCTGCCTTGGTAAAGACGGCAGCCACCCTATCCTTATACTGAGCCTCCAAAACCGACTTTAAATAGGCGGCAGCCTCTGCCCGGCGGTCGGCTGGGACATTGGGCGTAAACCAATAATCCCCCCCCAATGCGCGATTGGCCACTAAGGATCCGCTCCAGCCAAATTGCTTGGCCAGCAGTTGCGACAGGACAGGCGCGGCCAATGTCAGCGCGGCACGCCCGGCCGCCGGATAGGCGTGATGGGCATGGCGCTCAGGCGCATCAAAGCCACCATGATCGGCTGTCAGCGCAACAACATAGTCAATTTTCTGCCGGTCAAGCGCGGCAAAAAACTGCCCCAGCCGCGCATCAAGCGAAACCATCTGGCCGCACATTTCAGGGCCTTCGGTGCCATAGGCATGGCCAATATAATCTGTGCCGGAGAGGCTGACCGCCAGCACATCGGTGCCAGCCTGCCGCCCCAGTTTATTGGCTGCGACCATTGATTCTGCAATGTCGAGCGTTGCCACATCAATCGCACGCGTGGTGCGGAAATCCTTGGCGGTATTATCGGGCTTGTCCGTGCGTGGGCCATCTTCCGCGCCATCCCCTATGGTCAGAGTGCCGACGGCCACAGGAGACACTTTGGCCGCGCATTGGGCAGGCAGCGGCGGAATGACGGGCTTGGCAATCCATTGCGCAATCCGCGCATTCACGCTGGCGAGCGCGGGGATGCTCTGCGCGACGCCGCGGGTGTCGGCCCCCACATAGGTGGTAAAGCCCTTGGCGCGCCAATCATACCACCAGGTCTGATCAGCCTTGCGTCCGGCCAGCAAGGTGGCGCCACGATCTTTGCCTGACACCGCAAAAACGCGCGTCTGGCTGCCCGGCTGGGCTTTCAGCCGATCTCCCAAGGGTTGCCAATCGGCACTCAAATGCGTCAGCGAGACGGTGTAATTATCCGGGCTGCTGCCCGGCACAGAGGGGTCTTCCACACAATAAATCTCGTCAAATTTGCTGCCCCGCATGCCAAACCAATCATTCGCCGCAATGCCACTGCGGGCGGGATGGACGCCGCTGGTAATCGTCGAATGGCCCGGGCAGGTTTCTGTCGCGGCATGGCTTTGATAGCCCCCGGGGAATACGGCGCCTTGCGTCATCCGCTTCAGCCCGCCAGTAAATTTGCCGCGCCATTCCGAAAAAAGATCGCTCGAAAATTGGTCCACAGACAAAACAACCACCAATTTGGGCGGTGCCGTCTCTGCCTGCGCCTGAACGGATGTCAAAAGGGCAGCAGCCACCAGCCAGCGAGCGAACCTCATCGAAAGTCTCCTGTGCAATCACCTGCGGGCTTGGCTATAGCGTGCGCCATGACCTCGCAAGGATTTTCCCTAAGCGCAGTGCGCGACATGATGATAACGCTGCTGGCCATGCTTCTCCTCTGGAGCACGCCCGCCCTGTCGCAAACCCATATTCGCGCTCAATTGGCCGCTGAAAGCCTGGCGCCCAAGCCCGGCAGCACGGTGATGCTGGCGATTGATATGCAGCCGGACTCGGACTGGCATGGCTATTGGAAAAACCCCGGCGATGCGGGCGTGGGGATTTCACTCGACTGGAATCTGCCCAAGGGTGCAACGCTTGGCGCAATGCGCTGGCCCGTGCCTGAGAAGCTGATGGTCGCAGGACTCATGAACCATGTGTTTAAGGGCGATCACGCGCTGCTCTTGCCGCTGACGCTGCCCAAGGACATACCCCTCGGCACCAAGATACCGCTTCGGGCCAAGGCCCAATGGCTGGCCTGCACGGATAAAATCTGTGTGCCGGAACGCGGCGAGCTGGCCCTTGATCTTATCATTGGCGATGGCGCTATTCGCCCGGCAGATCGGGCGCGCTTTGATGGCTGGCGGGCGGCGCTGGCTGTGCCCTTGGGCAGCCCGGCGCAATTTGAACGCACTGGCACGCAGCTGCGCCTTGCCATCCCCATCCCGGCCACAACGCCTTTGGATGAGGCTTGGTTTTTTGCAGAGACGGAAAAGGCCTTGGCCTATGCGGCCCCGCAAAACATTGGCCGCAATGGCAATTTGGTGATTGTGGAAACTACGGCCACGCCCGACACCCAGCTGGCTGAGCTGCGTGGCGTGATTTCCATCGGCCAAGGCCGCGGCTTTGAGATTGTCGCGACGCCGGGCGCAGTGCCGCCACTGCCGGATAGCAATTTGGTGCAGACAATTTTGTTGGCACTGGGTGGCGCCTTGTTGGGCGGCCTGCTGCTGAACATCATGCCCTGCGTGTTCCCCGTCATCAGCCTGAAAGCCATGAGCCTTGCCCGCGCTGGCGGCGATGCGCGCGCCGCCAAGGTTGAGGCGCTGGCATATGCGGCGGGCGTTATCCTGACCTGCCTTGCCTTGGGCGGCGCTTTGCTGGGCTTGCGCGCAAGCGGCGCGGCGATTGGCTGGGCCTTCCAGCTGCAAGATCCGCGTATCATCTTTCTCTTGCTGCTGCTGGTGATGGCCATTGCGCTTAATCTGGCGCATGTGTTCCATCTGCGCGGCTTTGGCGGGGGAGAGGCGCTGGCGGGCAAAGATGGGGCAGCAGGTGCCTTTTGGACCGGGGTTCTGGCCGCCTTTGTGGCAACGCCCTGCACAGGGCCCTTTATGGCAGCGGCGTTGGGCGCCGCTCTTGTTCTGCCCACACCTGCGGCACTTGCCATTTTTGCCGGGCTAGGCTTGGGCCTTGCACTCCCCTTCTTGCTGATTGGCTTTGTGCCTCGCCTGCGCACGCGCTTGCCCAAGCCGGGGCCATGGATGGCACGCTTCCAATCCATTCTGTCCGTCCCCATGTTCCTGACAGCCGCCGCCTTGCTGTGGCTATTATGGCGCCAGACTGGCTCTGCCGGGCTGGCCATGGGCGCGGTCGCGGCAGGCGGATTAAGCCTTGTGTTGGTTTGGATTGGGCGCAGGCAAGCGGGCGGCAAATCCGCCGCATGGCCGGGTGCGGCACTGGTCATTGCCAGCCTGGCCGTGCTGCCGCTTTTGCCAGCAGCGATGCCAGCGGCGAGCCGCAGCGTGGTGGGTGAGCCCTTTAGCGAGGCTCGGCTGGCCGCTCTGCGCGCTGAGGGGAAACCCGTCTTCCTCTATTTCACCGCGGATTGGTGCCTGACCTGCAAAGTGAATGAGCAAGCCGCGATTGACCGCGATGAGGTGCAAGACGCCTTTGCCAAGGCGGGCATTGTGACACTGGTGGGTGATTGGACAAATGCCGACCCTGCCATTGGCCGCTTTTTAGAAGCCAATGGCCGGTCGGGCGTGCCTTATTATGTCTTTTACCCCAAGGGCGGCGGCGCGCCGCAAGACTTGCCACAAGTGCTGACCCCCGCAACGCTCACTGCGCTGGCGCGCTAAACGATGCGGGGGACGCGCTTAGCCTAAATCTGCGCGGACAAAATCAGCACAGCGTTCGCCAATCATGATCGACGACGCATTGGTGTTGCCCGATACGACCCGCGGCATGACAGAGGCATCCGCAATATAGAGGCCCGCCACCCCGCGCACCCGCAGCTGCGGATCACACACGGCAGCATCATCGCTGCCCATGCGCGCCGTGCCGACAGGGTGATAGACAGTATCGGCCCGGCTGCGGATCAGATCATCCAGTGCCGCATCATCGTCCAGCGGCGTGTTATGCCGATCAACGCCCTTATGTTTGGCCAGCGACGGGGACGCGCAAATGCGATGCACCAGCTTCACCCCATCGCGCAGCACGCGCATATCGCGATCATCGGCTAGGAAATTGGGGTCGATCACGGGTGCCGCCATCGGGTCCGCGCTCGCCAGACGGACGGTGCCCCGGCTTTCCGGACGCAGCACGCAAACATGGACGGAATAGCCAACGCCTTGCACGCTTTCGCGCCCATGGTCTTCCAACATGGCTGGCACGAAGTGGAATTGCACGTCAGGCACAGCAACATCGGGCCGCGTTTTCGCAAAGCCGCCAGACTCCGCATAGGGCGTGGTCAGCGTGCCTGTACGTTTTGAGCGCCATTCAAAAATGGATTTTATAAAGCGCACAGCGCCCGACAGCGATGTGCCGTTAAACACATTCCCGCCTGTCTTAAAGCTGGCAACATAATCAATATGGTCTTGCAGATTCTCGCCCACCTCTGGGCGATCCACCAGCACAGGAATGCCATGCGCCTTTAAATGATCTGCCGGGCCAATGCCCGACAGCATCAAAATCTGTGGCGTGCCAAAGGCCCCTGCGGATAGAATGACGGCTTTGCGCGCGCGGATGGTGCGGCTGCGCCGGCCTTGGCGAATGCGCACACCTGTGGCGCGGCCGCCCTCAATCTCAATCTTTTCGACTTGCGCGCCTGTTTCTACGTGCAGGCGGCCCGCTGCTTGCTGTGGCACGACATAGGCACGTGCTGCCGTCCAGCGTTCGCCCTGCTTTTGCGTGACTTGATAAACGCCCACGCCTTCCAATTGCGCGCCATTAAAATCCGGGTTGCGGGGCAATTGCAGCTCGGCTGCCGCGTCGACAAAATCAACACTGCCGGGATTGGGCCAGAGCTGATCACTGACCGATAAGGGGCCCGCGCCGCCGTGAAATTTATCTTCCCCGCGCACATTATTTTCAGCCCGGCGAAACACCGGCAGCACGTCTTTATATGACCAGCCCGTGGCGCCAAGGGCGGCCCAATTGTCATAATCCCACGCGCAGCCGCGGATATAGAGCATGGCGTTAACGGCTGACGAGCCGCCCATGCCCTTGCCGCGCGGCTGATAGCCCGTACGCCCATTTAACCCCTTTTGCGGCACTGTTTCAAAACGCCAATTGGACGGCTTGGGCAAAAAGGGCAGCATCCCCGGCGCAATGATGCGCCAGCTGGTATTGGCCGAGCCTGCCTCAATTACACAGACGCTATAGCGCCCATCTTCACTCAATCGGCCGGCAGCCGCACTGCCGCCTGAGCCGCCCCCTATGACGACAATGTCGAACTCTTCCATGCCTGTTTTTCCTGCCATCGTGCTTTAATCATATCACTCGTTTCGCGGCTGCCATCGTGCGACCAGCCGGGCGGCCGCCAAAGATAACCCAGCGTGTGCCGCCAAGGCGCGCGCCACACATCCCGCGCAATGCCAATCCATTCGTGAAAGGCCACCCATAGCAAATTGAAACTGCCCAGCTGCTTTACAATGCCATAGCGAATCCGCTCATCCTCCACTTCGCGGGTGAAGGTGCCAAACATCCGATCCCAAATGATGAAAACGCCCGCATAATTGCAGTCCAGATAGCGCGGATTGGTCGCATGGTGGACGCGGTGGTGGCTGGGCGTGTTCATCACGGCTTCAAACCAGCGGGGGAAGCGGTCAATTGCTTCAGTGTGGATCCAGAATTGGTAAATCAGGTTCACGCCACCGCAGAAAAACACCATGGCCGGATCAAAGCCAATCAGCATCAGCGGCAAGCGGAAGATAAAGCTGAGCGCAAAAAAGCCCGTCCAAGTCTGCCGCAGCGCCGTTGACAGATTATAATGCTGGCTGGTGTGATGATTGACATGGCTCGCCCAGAACCAGCGGACGCGATGGGCCGACCGGTGAAAGGCATAATAGGCCAAATCATCCAGCAAAAAGCAGGCAATCCACGCCCACCATGCAAAGGGAATGGTCACCAGCCGATACTGATAGGCCGCGACGGCCAGCCCAAAGACTATGGCGCCAACCAGCGCACCCGCAATGGTGCTGCCAAAGCCCATGGCAAGCGAGGTCAGCGTATCGCGCGGCTCATATTTTTCAGGCGCACGCCGCCACACCCACAGCATTTCCAACAGGATCAATAAGACAAAGCCGGGCACAGCATAGTCAACTGGATTGGGCAGTTTTTCGATCATGCTTTCAGGCTCCTCAGGCCCGCCGCCCAGCTGGCCGCCGCCTCGCCCAGATAAAGCGTGATCGCGCCAAAATGCCGATCGCTGGTGCCAATCGTCAGAAACTCCTGATCCAGCCGGGCATCAACATTGGCATCAAGCAATCGGCCTGCAAAGGCGGCGCCATGCCGGCGGATCAGCAATTGCCGGCCTTGGGCATCGCGCAGCAACGCGCCAATGCCGGCCCTATCCAGCGCAACATCAACAGCTTCAAAGCCACATATCAGGTCATCGGCAATGTCGCGGGCATGATCTTCATCCCGGATGCGCACATCCCCGCCCAGCTTTAAAAGGCGCGCAATGCCAGCCAGCGCCAGGATCGCCAGCAGCGATATCCCAAGCTTGGCCAGCAGCGCACTCATCCGCGGCGCGCCTTCAACATATCCATCAACGGCCGCACCGGCGATACATCATAGCCTGCTTTGGCCGCCATGTTAGTCAGCGCATCCGGATCCCCCCCTTGCGCGCTTTCGGCCAAAGCCCAGAGCAAGGTTGAGCGGGTGCCTGACCGACAATAGGCCAGCACTTTGCCCTTTGCGCCGGCAAGCGCCTCAGCCATCGCATTCACTTGCGGCTCGCTAAATCCGCTATGCGTGATGGGGATTGCCACATAATCCAGCCCCGCTGCGCGAGCGGCAGCCTCAATATCCGCGCCCGGGATTTGATCCTCTGATTCGCCTTCCGGGCGATTGTTGATAATCAGGG
>JACCDI011530107.1_pt1 | contig 10486 bp, 12 predicted proteins | sample 7442791 | NCBI WGS metagenome assembly JACCDI01 (sample SAMN15323434, study PRJNA562643) | freshwater metagenome | isolation source: river surface water | place: USA:Blue River Watershed | collected 2017-08-15
GATTCAGATATTCGCCTGATTGATTTTGGCCTTGCCAGGAAACATTCCAAGGGAGATAGCCTGATGGCAAATCCCGTTGGCACAGCCTACTACATGAGTCCTGAACTTCTCAAAGGCAAATATGATCGGTCGTGTGATGTTTGGTCAGTAGGAGTAGTTGCATATATTTTGATATGCGGTTACCCACCTTTCAATGGGGAAACCGATCCGGAAATTTATGAAGCGATCAAAAAGGCGCGCTTTCATTTCCCTGAAAAAGCATGGACCGGAGTTAGCGATGAAGCCAAGGACTTTGTCAAGAGTTTGTTGCGAAGGGATCCAAAGAGGAGGCTTTCTGCCAAGGAGGCATTGGTTCATCCTTGGATTGTAAATAATGTTGAACACGAAAAGAAGTTTAGACGGCGAACAAGCATATTTTCCAAGCTTGTTCGGAGATCATATGTTGAGCCTGTCATGATTTAATAGCGGAGCTGTAAGATTGATTTTGAAATCTTGCCGACCTAATGCGACAAGGGCAACAAAGCCAAAACCAAAAACGAGGTCCCGACATAGTGCTCTCAAGTGTGCTTTGTAATGATATAACGTATCTATAGTTGTGCAGTACAAATATTATTAGCAGGCACACGATTTTTGACGTCAAATTATGTGTTCTTTTTATTTCTGGTAATGACAAATTGGTCATTGACATAACTAAACTCCTTTGGAGAGTTGTTAATACAGTCATTTCTAAGAGAATATTGTACAAATGTGTCCTTTTCCATCTACTACTAAACTTGATTTTTGTCTCCATCCTTGCAAAGAGTGTAGCTCACTACACCACTAATATGCATCAAGGCATTTACGAGAGCAACTTGCTCACTTCTCATTAGAATGAAATTATACCATCTGCAGATATCAAATGGAATAAGATTTCGGGATTGCTTCATTCTTGAACAGGCTGCATATTTTACGTCTCCTATGCAGCCATTTTCCCATAAACAAAACCGCAAGCAAGATCCTGGGCAATTTTTGCCAAATTGGAAATGGTGGAGCAAAGTCTTTGAGGGAAGCACCAATCAGCAGCAATCAAAATTCATCTAAAAGAATTTATTAAATGTTACACTTCATGGAAGTTAGAATAAATCATTGCAAATGTTTCCATCAAAATGAAGCAATAGCAATCAGTAGGGACATTGATATTAAAGAATAATATTTACAACAACACAGCAAGATGATTTGTGAGCATTGAAAATGGTTGGTAATCAAATTTTTTATCAGTGGCCAATAACAAAATTTGACCATGAAAACATTGCAACAAAGTTCCCCATGTATTCCTTCATCTACCTGATTGATGTTTTATCATACCCTTCCAAAAGATTTCATCATTTGATGTTTGTACAAGATAATTTCATTGATTTTTTATAAAGAAATGAAGGCATGAATAATGCATGCAAACTAATCCTGATGCCACCACAAACACAACCCTGAACATTTTCTTGCTCTCCTGTTCCAAAGCTCTTGTCATAGTTTTATGCCATTGTTACCAAGTTCTTTTTAAACACTTAGATTCTTTACCACTTGCCATCAGCCCACACTTTGGTTCCAGATGTCAATACCTACATATCATTCACTACAGAACTTCTTCTTGCCTTCAAATAATAAACCTTTCAATAATTCTGTCTCTGACATCCAGTGTTTCAACATTGACACTTCTTCTCTCAACCTCTAGCCAAATGACAGAGGAAACCACATGGACAAACCCGTTGACAAGAAAATTAACCTGCCAGTCTACAGTCTACAAGTTGTGTGGGGCCTTGAGTAGAGGAGGTGCCAAGTTGGAACAATGCCATAATCCTCACCAACTTTTGAGTTCATTGGATAACACAGCAAATGTTTACAAATAATTTTACTCTAAAAATTTTTATATATTTAATTTATTGTACTAAAATACAATCAAGTCTCATGACCATTACACAACATTTGCCTAATTATTGGCTTTTGGTATACCCACCAGCATTCCAACCCTCACTTCTACAAAAAAATTCTTTAGTTCACCACTGTGCCTCCTCCCTGGTCACTCTGTAATGTACCAGAATCAATCATTATCCAAATCAGTAACTCAAGGGGCTCTGCACAAATCCTTCTGCCTACTCTTAGAGTACAATACTCACTCTTACACTGCATCAAGTTGAAGAATTCAATCCCCTTCACAGTGCTTGCCCCATTCATGGATCCACCATCAAAATAACCCAGTGGCTTTCATACCATAAATTCACAACATCCATGTCATTCCACAGTGCCATCTACCAATATTTTCTAGCCGCACCTTTCTCTAGAAACGTGTCAAAATAGTCCTCACCAATTCATGATTGTAGTTTGTAGCCACATGTCTAGAACCAGCAAATTGAAACTTTATGGCATAGTAATAAATTGGCGAAGTTGTTTTTGGTAGACAATCAGAAATAAGAGTGGAATCTTCCTGTCTGTCATTCAAGAAAAGTGCTGTTGTCATAAATTTGCAGCACACTTTTATCTTTAGGACTACCACCAATCAATAGAACAGGATTGATGTCAACCAGGTCAAAAGTTCCATTCCAATATAAAAATTTTGAAATATTACATATGTGTTGACTCACAACAAAGGACTGATGAAAGAAGAAAAGTTTGTACAGGGATTTGATAGTTTCAATGGTCAATCAAAAACAAAGAGAGACAAGCAATATGGAGATAGCCAAAATGGGCAGGCATATAATTTAGAAAGAAATATGTTTTCATACACCAAATGATTTCACTCCTCAATTTAATTTTTTTCGGAACAAGTGTCATTCTGATCTATATGGATCCTTTGCAACTGCACTGGTTGTTATCACTTCAGGGTTTTTCTATCAGAATTGAAAAAACATAGTCAAGTGATAGATATAGTTATTTTCCAATATTGTTGTACTAATAAGGAAAGCATCAACCATGTCACTGATCAGAAGCTTTGAGACACATTAAATTGTAGAGAGGTTATTCTAGATGGTCATTCTAATTGTCAAAAAATCATTTGGATAACACAAGAGCTCTAAGATACATGTTGCTCTTATGCCATGGATTAATCTTGATATTGGTGATTCTGTTGAAAGCAATCTTTTCAGACATTACAACAATCACCTTAATATGTGTTGATGATGGAAGAATGAAAGAAACATCAAAGCATGTAGTTGATAAGGGGATGATATTAAGAATTTTGCATTGTGCAATGACATATATTGGAAACATGGTATGTCTCACTGAAGGGTTGTACACATTAGAAAAAGGTGTCTATGAAACACATAATCTTATGCTCATTGATCTGACCAGAGTGAAGTCAACAATTTTTATCAAATAATTTTGTCCTATATTGAAAAAGCAGTCAGAAAGAGACATTCCATGATCTATGGCTAAAACTAGAATTAACAATGAAGAAATGGGAGGATCAGAAAAAACTACAAATTTGCTTGCTCTTATTATTGCATTGACAATTGTGGCTAGACAAGAATTATTGAGCCATACTTTTCAGAAGATGGAACTGCTGCTGTTGAAAACAACACCACAGAAGCATAATTGTTGTACTAGGAGAACCCAAAAATGCTGTATTGGTGCACAAGGTATATGGTTCCAATAAATTCTTTCAGGCCATTCACGATTGGTTATAATTTGTAACATTGTTTTTTCAATAGAAACGTCTACACATGTAATTGGATTATGAATGCATAATGATGCAATCATTTATGGTTCCTTTTGTAAAGGCATGGTTGCTTTACAAAAAGCAATACTATAATGATTGTGCAATCCCAATGTTTGGAATGCTTCAAATTTTTACGATCATTTTGATTTATCCTCACAATTGATACCATTTCAATCCACAATAACAGTCATGTTATATATTTACTGCATAATGAAAGTTGAATCGACTGTGTCCCAATTAGCGTGTTTCTGTACTCTAAATTGTGATGTATTTATTTTTGGTAATTGATCATTCAAATGTATCCTAAATTTTTACCAAATGTATAAAATTCAATTTGTAAATAATAACAAGATATTTTCTCATAACACCAATTAGATAGAATGCTTGTGTAGAGTCCTGCCCCTGTCAGACATCAAAAAAGTTAAAAATGGTTATAATTTCCTATTGAAAGGTGACCATGTAATTCTGAAATATTGAAACTGTTGGTTTTTAAAATTTCCTATTGAAAAGTCACCATGTAATTCTGAAATATTACAATTGTCTGTCTTATTGTCATGAGATAAAGATGGAGTAGGGTACACATGCATTTAAGAATCAAATTTTTCCCATACTGTGATAATGATCTGTGATTTACATTTGAATTCTTCATAGGGGTTGAAATTTTCCATTTTCAGCATAACTCTCTTTACCCTCTTGACTCCAATTGTCCAAATAGTCAACATTTTTCCTCCCTTTCAAGAACATGGTGTATCTTGGTTGTTTGAGAGGTGGCTTGTTCTCATCATTTTTTATTTTATTACTGTTTGAAAATGTTGAGAATGAATAGGCAGTAATATTTGTGTCATCACATATTCTCTTTGTTTTGCTTGATTGTTCCATATCTCTATATTGTTCTTGTAAATTTCAAGAGCAAACGTGTCATGACTGATAGAAACAAAGTCAAATGCTGACTTGTGTCTATATTCTTAGGAATTGCTCATCAATTTTTGTGCTCCAATTGATTTTGTAATTTTTTTTGAAACAGATTTTATGTTCTCACAAATGTGTGTCTAATTATGTTGATATTTTTATGATGTTAGGAATGTCTGAAACTGTTACCTTGTTACAATTGTTATCTCCTGTTAAGATAAAATAGAGTTTGAGTATTTTATATTCAACCATAATAGCATGATGATATCACAACTCATTGGTGTGATGTTCTTGTAATTTTTGGGTTGTATTATTGACAAGACTATTATGTTTTTCATTAATCATAGGCACCAACTCCTATTCCAGCATGACTTCTTCATTATTGCATTTGGCAAACTAATACCACAAATTGAAATTATGCAATAGGTTGTTCTTTTGACATTGATCTCCAAATGAAAATCTTTAAGTTTGAATTAAGCATGTCTATATAACTGATGTTTAGATCTATTCACATAAGCTGGGTTAGGTTGGTTTTCATTGCAACCCTAAATGGATTTAAGTGTCTCCCCCTTATAATATGATCTAAAAGCTCTATCTTGTACTTTTTTAAGTCATCTAATAGTATCATCTACACCATTTCTTTGTTGTGAAGTTAACAATTTTCTTTGTTTAGGTTTTCAAGTTTTGCTCACAATAAGGTAATTGTACCTGTAATTTGTGCATGGATATTGTCACTGGCACAGCTCTCTGTGCTATTCATTGAAGAAAATGTAGTGGTAATCACAAATGGTACAGTAATACTTCATTCTGTCATTGTTATTTTTGTATCACAATGATTTGCAATGATATCAATATTGTTATTTGGTTTTATATTTTTATTGGCATGTCACTAATATACTTTTGTGTTTATATACTGCAAAAAAATTAGTACAATATCACTGGTGAGTACCAATAAAACTGCTTTGAATTGTTACTAATTATGAATACATACATAATTAAGCAGGGTTAGTGGTTCTATAAGTTATCAATTAACATTATTCACCTTTTTTATTTTCTCTTCAGAATTAATTAAGTCCTATATGAAAATTTTAATATCCATACCAGGTATCACTTTTATTTATTTGTGCTTCTCTATTTGCAATGAATGTACCAATGAATAACTTTTAAATTAATGCCCTGTAAATAGAAAATAAATGTCATAATTTTTATTCCATCACATCACAACACTTTTACTACTGTTAATTTAATTTGTTTTATGCAACAATGAAGTAAGTGATTTGAGGTAGTAAAGAAAACATCATGAATGGAGAGCAACAAATTAAAACAATGATCCAAATGCAAAACGTGACACCACATTACATAAGTAATTGTTAGTGATATCAAAAACATCATTACATAATTGTTCATAATTATGATTACTGTAAAAAGAATTTTTCATGTCATATTCTCTTGATAGCCAAAGATGCCATCAATGTAGTTCAAAAATCCAATGAGTTTTCAAAAATTCCAAAAGTTTTCAAATAAAAAAGCGAAGAAATATGGAACATTGAATTTTAATCAGGACTTCAAATCCCTAGCATGAAATCATTCTTCAACTAAATACACACTCTCAAGTTTAATGAATTCAAATACTTTAACATCAACCCAAGAGTCATCTTCCATGTTAGAGAGAGATTTTCCTTTAAAAAACAGTGAATAAACAATGTACCAATGACTCATGTCAGTTTTAGAATAATTTGAATACTGACACTAGAACTTCTAAACTTGATAGTTTGCATTGGCCTCCTTTGATGAAAGTACAGATTTGCTTGCAAACAATGATTCAAAAGCAACCATCCAATTTGATACTTTATATTGAAGTGATGAGTTTGTTAAGTTGTCATAGTTGTAAGAAAGAAATCAACTCATATCATCTCCTCTGGCATTCAAGAAAAGTCATGTTTGATAATAATTAGTTCATAATCATTAGCCCTTGCACCAATTGAGAGGGCAATAACCATGTCAAAAGTTTCAAATGCAGCTTTGTCAATTTCATGAACCCCAAATTTCAGTATAAAGAAGTCATGAAAAAAGAAATTACCACAAAAAGATTTTGATATATTCAATGGTCAACCACAAGCAAAGTTACAAAATATTTCCAGAGATATAAATAGTGGATATTAATACAAGTTGGCTAAAAATAGACTCTATCATTCTCCAAAAGACTTGCTTGTCCCTTTGATAATCTTTTACAATGAATCTCATTTGGAAGTGTATGGCTCATTGGCCACCACACCTGTAATATTTACTGTTAGGATCTTCACTTAGAGTAAACAAATCAGGAATTAGTTTTTGGCACATCTTGGAATGTTCCAAACTTATCACAGCAACAAAGGAAATCTTCTGGATTGCAATTACCTTAGGGTTATTCTCAATTGTCTGTCCACCCTTCATAAATTTGAATGGGATTAAAACAAAAATGTTCAAGACAGATGTAGTGATCAGGTCACAGATTTATCTAGTGTTAGGAGACATTGCGGGTAGAAATGATCTTTGTGGGAATTGCAATAGTCATGGAAATATTTTTCATTTTTATCAAGATTTCAAGTGTGTACTTGAAGATTCAAGTTCACATGCACCTAAGCAAGGGCAAGTCAAATTGGAAGATGTGAAGAAATCATAGAAAAGAGATGACAAGGAAGGTAGGATGAGCAAAATATCAAAGCATCTAGTGGATAGTACATTTCAGTAACTAATGTTCCTACACCAGAAAATATTTATGGAATCCATGGTATGACACCCCCAAAGGGACAATACATACTTTTGGGATTTGAGTATGTAAAAATTTTATCAACGTATTTTGATGTCATAGGTGTCAACAAAAATCAGACAAGAATGATGTTGACAAACTCCATTCTATATCATGAAGATACAATTCCACAGGGATATGCTGATTCTTATGTTTAGATGTAGAACTACCAATGGGACTAAAATGGATTTATGTCAATGGAGATCAAATTTACTTGCTTGTATTATTGTAATGTCTACTTCCACAAAACAGGAAATATTGAATTGGAATTACAAAAAGATAAATTTATCTCTGTTGGAAATGACAAATATGGCTACAATGTTACTGTGTTGCAAAAAAGAAGTCACAGCAATTATCCTCTGTTGGAAGTTAAACATATGGATTGGAAAATAATATTTGAATAAACATTCCAATAATCCAAGAACATGAATATGTTGACAACAACGTAGCTGGTTGTTGATAATCACTTTGGATGTTGTTTGGTTTGTTTGAAAATATCTGAACTGAGAGAGTATTGGCAATTGCCTATTCAGCCAAGATTGGAATAGTATCTTACTTATCTTTGCTTCAAGGATCAAAACTTTATGTTCCTTACTATAAAGATATGATTTTCTATGTCAAAATTGAAGGTTTTAAATCCAACGATCCTGATTGAATATCCCAAACACATACTTCTTGTTCCTTGATCTATTTTGATAACTTTTTCATGATTGCGTCACCTGGGAAAACGCAATTTATTTTTCAGATCATCAATATAGCTCACAAAATCCGATATCATTAATTTCTTATATATATTTTATCATTTCACTACATTATTAGCTTTTGCGCCATTTTGACCATATCATATTTAGACAAGTATAGGAGGTTGTAAGCCCAAAGATTTTGGAATCACTTCTCAGTCTGCCCATTATAGATATTGACTAGGATTTAATCCAGTGATCAAGGGGGTAGTGGAATCTTCCAATATTCTGACATACTGACCATATCTACAACACCAGTGACTTCCTTCATGTCTAATAGAGCAGACTCTACTATACCAACAAACTGTTTGAGAACCATTGAGCAAGCATCAATCAAGCCTGTCTCACCTTTCAAACTGATCCTTTGCCAGCTAGATAATATTCTGCTTAAGTCCAAGACTTTTCAAGTACTCAAAGTTCAATGACACCTTTGCTTTCCTCACCAAGAGAAGAGATCAACAGAAACTACAATGTACTTCACGACTTAACTTCTGACCTTGAGAGATATACCCTAAATTTGTTGGTTATCATGGGCAACCCTGCCAACCAACTCCCCTCCTATGAATCTGACACCATTGTGAAAGATAACTGCAAATATTTTTGCTTTCCTATGGGCCATAGGCCTCTGGAAATCAAGTGTAATTAGGTGGTAGAGAATAGACAAGATGAAAGTTCCATGCAGATTACCTTGAAGTACACTGCTTCCACTGAAGCATTAAAGCCTGGATATGGCGCAGTAAAACATTTTGTTCATAGGGCAAGGGTGGTAAGGGCGATGACATGGGCAACACCAATCACACCAATATACAAGGTTTATTTTTCAGCAACCTAACCAAGATGGATTACCTTGAGCATTGTGTTGTCTCATATAATCTCAAGGATATCCACATGATTAGGGAGCTCTGTAATACTTATTTGCATATTGACCCTTGAGTGAAATTTTGTCCATCCAAGTTTTACTTGTTAAAGGACTTTGCCAAGATTCCTCTTTCAATTGTCCTTGAACACCAAGAAGATACTAACATGTATTATTCAAAACATGATCAGAAAAATAGCAAGTGGCTATTGCTTTGGTATTCAACTTGACAATCATCAAACTTTGAGATGGTGTCATTCCCACCTATAATTAGATCTGTTATGGTCAGCAAGAAGGAATCACCCTCATCAAGTTAGGTCTGGATAAGATTTTCCATTTGTTATGCAATATCATCAATTCCCTCAAGAATATGCCCTCAAGATTTTTGAGCAAATGTGTAACCCATATCCAGGACAAGAATGTATTCGTGATTACCAAGCAGTTGCATGCTGCTGCGGTTAGTCTGGATAAAGTTGGCAACTTGCCTGATGACGCCTATCAAGATATTCTTTGTGCTTTTATCAAGTGCAGCAATGAGGACTTCAATACAGTCTTCCAGATCTGATAACTCAGGAAAGACGTAATCACATCTCCTCTTGTTCTCCAATTACAGCCTCTTTCCATGGTTCTTCTTCTGCTGAACCAACTATTGCCAAAATCAAGCATGTTCTCTGTGATGCTAATGAGTTTCAATTTTGCAATATCCAACATATGGGTAGTCCATTGTTGTGTAAGCAAATGTTTCAACTGCAGTGGAGATCATATTCTTAATCATTACAAACAACCCTGTGACTCAATTGGCATTTCCCAGACACAGCAAAAAAGGTTGGTATACAATTTAAATGGCTTTCTTTGTTCATATACTGCTCATATACCAGATTTCCATATATGCCAGGTTGAATACCAGAAATTTTCAATTTTAGTCATTTTTGTGACTTTTTCATACCATCTTTTTACCAGAACAGTCATACACCAACCACATACTGATATTTCTCACTCTTGCTGAGCTGTATACCAAGTTGTGAAATCTTCCTTTTTTACTTTTTGCTGTGGTCAGACATTTTCTTCAAGATATTGGTCATGTTTCTGGGATACCTCAGCAGATATACCATCAACATGGTCATTGATACACTGAATCTATGTCAATGGAAATACTACGCAAATTATCCATGTAAAACCACATGGTCATCCATATACAATACATACAAAATCAAGTATACTAATTATTTGATAATGTAATATAAATTATATGTACACATTGTAGGTATTGTTGGTTGTGTGCACACAATATATATAGATTTCCAAGTTATAGTATACATGATTGTATGATAGAAAAATGGTGTTTTTCAAAAACAGAAAATATTGTACATAGGAATAGTATGTTTTTAATTTTTTATTTTTCATCAATTTTTGCATTTTGATTACTCATATTGATATGATTACCACCACCATACCATTCTTTATGCTACTACAGTATTATCCAGATATGTGTTGATTCTGAGAGC
>JACCDI010869900.1_pt1 | contig 10484 bp, 8 predicted proteins | sample 7442791 | NCBI WGS metagenome assembly JACCDI01 (sample SAMN15323434, study PRJNA562643) | freshwater metagenome | isolation source: river surface water | place: USA:Blue River Watershed | collected 2017-08-15
GGCGATGTCAGCGCCCGTATCGAGTCCTCGATGAGCAAGTACAAAGCCCGGCGCTTGTTGCGCTACACCAAGGACGGTCACGAATACTCAGAATTCCTTTCTTTCTTGCATTTCCTGACCAACGGGTTTTGGAAAGAGCTGCCCGTCACAAACCGTCGAATCAACGATTACCTGGCAACAACCCGCATCACCGCAGGCGATCGATCCGGGGTCCTGCAGCTGACCTTGCCTGACCGTGTCCGCTTTGTAAGCGCATTGGAAATCAAAGAATATCCAGAGTATGTCTCCCCCATGTCGCTGAGCAAAACGCTGTATCTGGACCAGCAGTTCATCGAAACCCAGTCATTTTCTATTTTGGCCAACCGCCCTGCCCTGGCTCGTTTACGCCGCCAGCGCGGTCAATTGACCGCTGGTGACGAATCCAGTGCATCCGAAGTCAATGAGTTCACGGAACTTTTTGATTCCGTCAACAGCGGCCAAGTAATGCTCGGCGAGTACCACTACAGCATCGCCGTGTTCAGCGACACACTGGACGACAAGGGCATCAAAAAAGACCGCTCAGATGTGGCCGCCGCCTTGGATGCTGGTGGTTTCAAATCAGAGATTCAAACGGTTTTGCCCGAGGCCTCATGGTTTTTCCAATTGCCCGGCAACTGGAAGTGGCGCACGCGCGAGGCCTGGATCACATCGCACAACTTCGTCAGTCTCGCCCCACTGCACAACTTCATGGCTGGCAAAAAGTCAGGCAATCCATGGGGCGAGGCCTTGTGCATTTTTGACAGCCCCAGTGGTCAGCCATTTTTCTTCAACTTCCACTGCTCCCCTGAAGACCACGACAACACCGACGACAAATTGCCCGCCAACGCCTGCTTGTTCGGCAAAACAGGTGTCGGCAAAACGACGCTTGAGATGTACTTGATGGCGCAACTGAACAAGTACGGTTGCCGAGTGTTCCTGCTGGACATGAACCGAAGCGCCGACATCACCGTGCGCCGCATGGGAGGGACGTACAAAACCTTCGCTAGGGGTCTTCCCACAGGCATCAACCCTTTCCAGTGGCCAGATACGCCCAGAACACGCGCATTTTGCAGAAGCTTGGTCACGCAGTGCATCACCTCTTCGGGCGCAGCCGAGCTGGAGCCCGATGAACAAAACCGGCTGAGCAACGCCGTTGACGCTGTCTTTGGTGCACGCTTTGAGTTTCGCCGGATTGGCCTTTTATCGCAGCACTTGCCCAATGTGGAGCGCAGCTCGCTGCAAGCAAGACTGGCCCGGTGGATTGGCGACGGTGACTTGGCCTGGGTTTTGGACAACCCGCGCGACAACCTCAACTTAGCAGAGGGAGAAATCTGGGGGTTTGATTACACCGATTTCATCAACGATCCTCAGGTCTGTCCGGTTTTTACGATGTGTCTGCTGCACTTGTTTGAAGACCTGATCGACGGTCGCCCCATTGCCCTGTTCATGGAGGAATTCTGGGCTTTGTTGGGCAATCCTGTCTTTGAGGGATTTGTCAAAAACAAGCTCAAGACCATTCGCAAAGAATCTGGTTTTGTATTCATGACCACGCAGCAACCGGATGATGTTTTGTCGACTGCTTTGTCGACAACAGCAGTGCAACAACACGTCACCGGCATTTATTTGCCCAACCCCAATGCCAGATATGCCGACTACGTAACAGGATTCGGCTTGACAGAGACGCAGTTCAATTTGGTCCGAGTGCTGCCCGTTGACTCACGGGCGGCCTTGATCAAGCAAGAGGACAAAAGCGCGATTGTCCGTTTCGACCTGACAGGTATGAACGATGTCATCGCCGTGCTTTCCGGTGACAAAGAAACCGTCGAAATGTTGGACGATATCCGCGCCGAAGTGGGCGACGATCCCAGAGTCTGGGAGCCCTTCTTCTTGGACGCCGTTCGGCAAAAGCGTCAAGGCAGAAAGCGCGTCTCCTTGGCAAAAATCCCCACGCTGTCTAGTTTCAATGGCGGGGAGGCTTGACCATGGGCATGGCAACTTACTTAGAACAGCAGCTGGACACAGCGCTGCGTACCTACGTCAACACCGCTAGCGCGAGCATGACAGGCTATGTCGCATCGCTGGCAGTGGGTTTGGCTGCACTGTATTGGCTTGTTTTTGGACTGGCGGCCATGCGCGGTGATGTCAACGAGCCCATGAGCAAGATCACCAAGGATGTGGTCACCATGTTGCTTGTGGCCATGGTGGTGTTCACATTTGGCAACTACCAGAACTTTGTGATCGAGAGTTTGTATGGCTTGGTTGCTGACTTGACATCGCGCATGTCAGGTGGGAAAGCCGAAAGCCCGGGGGCACTGATTGATGCGATTTTTACGCACTGCGTCAAACCAGCAGGAGAAGCCGAGTGCATCCCTGTTGGGACCTTGTTCGGGCTCTTGGCTGTCAAGCATGCGAACTGGATGGGAATACCAGATATTTCATTTTTGATCGCTCACGTAGTGATGTTGATCTCGGAAGTGGTCATCGTGGTGCTGTGCTTGATTCCCATTTTGTTGTCCAAAGTGGCATTGGCCATTTACCTGGCTATCGGGCCTTTTTTCATCATGCTGGCGATGTTTCCACAAACGCGCTCGTACAGCAGCTCCTGGCTCTCGGGCGCATTGGGCAACGCCTTGACGCTGGTGATTGTGGCGGGGATTTGCTCTGTCGTGCCCGCGATCATGCAGAAGCTTATCAACGATGGCTTTAAGGACTCCATTGCTGCAACCAATGTACTGAGCCTCACTGTTGGAATCCTGGTGGCGGCCCTCGGTCTGGGCTTGACAGCGCTCAAAGCATCTCAAATGGGCGCGCAATTGGCCGGTGGCGGCGTGGCCATGGACGGCGGCAATTGGATGGGTGCGCTGGGGAACATGTACACCAACATGAAAGGACGCATTGGCGGCGATGGCAACAAGGACAAGGAGGACAAGCCACCAGATAACTCTGCCCAGCAAAAGTCACCCAAATCCTACGCCGCTGGCCGCGCGGCCGGCAATGTTCTCGCAGCCTTAGCCAAGAAGAGATAAACATGAAACCAAACCTCAAACTGACCCACGCAATTCTTGCCCTCAGCATCACAACGCCGGCATTTTCTCAAGGCATTCCGGTCATTGATGTGGCCGCGATTGTTCAAGCCATTGAACAGGTCCGCGCCTGGGAAGGTCAGTACCAGCAAATGATTCAAAGCCTGCAACAGCAGCAGCAACTGATTCAAAACACCACGGGCTCTCGCCAGTTGGGACAAGTTTCCAACGCGATCACTTCCACCGTTTTACCCCCTGACATTGTTAGGCAACTGACCACAACTCGAACGCATGACGAGCTCAACTCTCTTGCGCTTCAGAACTTTGGCGCCTTGAGTCAAGCGATGCAAACCCGTGCGAGCCAAATTCAGGAATTGATGCGCCAAATTAACAGCACCCAAGATGCCAAAAGCATCCAGGAACTGACTGCCCGCATTCAGTCCGAGCAGGTCATGGCAACCAACGAAGCCAAAGAAGCCCAGTGGTTGCGCACGCAAATCGAGATGCAGGCTCAAGCGCTCGACTTGGCTCACAAACAAAGAATGCTTGGCAACCTGCGCACAAATCCCACATCGACCCGTTGACCACCAAAGGAATCGCCATGTTCGGCCGCAAAAAAACGCCCAAACCCATCGTCAAGCCCGAAGTCGACGCGCTGAGCTTTGAGGTCGATATTGCCCTGCGCAGCTACAAAAGTGAGCGCCGCGCTTGGATCTTGGTGGTGGTGTTTGCCGTCATCGCCATCTTGGCCGTGACGGCTGTCTTGTTCATGCTGCCACTCAAGCAAACCGTCCCCTATTACGTCTATGTGGACAAAGAAACCGGTGCCACGCAAGCTGTGGTGGTCTCCGATCCCAACGCCATTTCCCAAAACGAAGCCGTCGCCCGCTATTGGCTCAGCCGCTATGTCTCTGCACGTGAGCGGTATGTGTACCGCCTTCAACAAGAAGATTACGATTTTGTTCTGGCCACCAGCATGCCTGCCGTGGGGGCGGAGTATTCAGAGCCTTACTCAGGGCAAAACAACCGCGCCGAATTGCTCAAGGAGTCCATCGAAGAGCGGATCAACATCTTGAGTGTGCAGGTCACCCCAGGCACCCGCGGCCGAGGCACCGTGCGCTACCAAAAAATCACCTGGCGAGCCGGTATGCGCGAGCCAGAAAGCGTCAAGACCTATGTGGCCGATATCGCCTATGACTGGGTCAGTGCCACCGGCTGGGGCACCAAAGATTTGCTGCAAAACCCGATGGGCTTTGCTGTGCTGGCCTACCGCAGCACCCAAGAATTGCAAGCTCAATGATCAAGCACCTTCCTGTCAGCCCACTCCTGCGCCGAATGTCAGGATCTGCGCTTCAATGGGCCACGCTGGGGGGCACGTTGGGGGTCACCTTGAGTGTCACCATGATCCTCAACCTGAGTGCCCCCCTGAGTGCTTATGCCGCCACTTTACCCACTTTGAGCACCAAAGACCGGCGAATTGGGTTTGTCGACTATGTTGCCCACGACGTGGTCATTGTGCCGACAGCCCTTGGCGTCGTGACACGGATCATCTTGTCTGAAGAAGAGAAGATCGCGCGTCCGCCAGACAGCGGGTTTCCTTCCTCTTGCGATGACCCACTTAATGAATGGTGCGTTCGCGCCGAAGTGGGGCAAAACCAGATCACCGTCAAACCACGCAAAGGCGCAACCCAAAACAATTTGGAAATCAGCACAGACAAGCGTGAATACAGTTTCTTGCTGCACGCCATGCCAGGCGCAGAAAAGTCCAAAAGCGTGCTGTACAGGGTGATGTTCCGTTACCCCATGCCCACACCGCCTGTCCCGCATGTGAGCCTGCCAGCGGCCTCCCCGCCTGCCGCATCTGGTGAGGATGAAGGCAAACCCCGCGATCTGGAGGTGACCGCCCCATCTCCTGTCGGCTCCAAACGGCAAGAACTGGCCAAGCCCCTCGTTCGCAACGTCGCCTACTCGGTCAAGGCCCAAGGCGATGCCCAAGGCATTTTGCCCAGCATCATTTTTGACGACGGGCGCTTTACCTACCTGAAGTTTCCAAAAGCACGCGAAGTGCCCGCCGTGTTTGCTCGCGATGCCAGCGGTCAAGAAGTCCGTGTGGCATTCCATGCTGAACGCCTGTTGTCCGATCCGCATGCGCCTGATGCGGGCGTAGAGAGCGATTACCTGGTGATCCGCCGCGTCGCCCGCGCGTTCTCGTTGCGTCTGGGCTCCTTGGTTGCAGAGATCATCAATGACAAATTTGACCCTGAAGGCATTGAAACGCACAACGGCACCACCACGCCCACGCTCAAGCGGGAGATGAAGCCGTGAATGCCGTAACGCCAGCATCACCGCTCGTGGATGAACCACACGTCCACCATGACTTGGATCAGGGCACACAGCCGGCCGACATCAATGCCATCGGCCACACCGCCAGTCGCTTTCCGGTCAGCAAGGTGATTTTTATCGCTGTTGTCGGTGCCGTGGTCTTGGGCATGCTGGTCTGGCTGGGCAAGATGTGGCTCGCGTCAGTCTTCACCGTCCCCACTCGCAACCCGCAGCAAGAGCCGCTAACGCCCTCGCAATCGGCTCAAGGCGTCAATCGCTCTCGCCTACCCGGCTCTAACACTCCCCTGGACGGCAACTCGTCAACGCCGGGTAAACCGGCCGCGTCTGGCCAGTCGCCGGACAAATCCGCTGACAATTCTTCTGGAAACACCCCCGCATCACCATCTGTCAAAGCAGACACCCACTGCCCCGCAACGGCACTGGTTGACAAGCGCTCTGGTCAAGCCGTGAAGGATGCGCAGGGTCAGGCGGTCATGGTTGACTGCAAAGGCGTCATGCTCAGCACCGCGCGTATTCCTGCCCCGGCCCCCCTGCCCGGGGCGGCACCTAACGGGTACAGCGGCATACCCGGTCCCGGCACCATGCCGCTTGGGCAAACAATGCCCACACCAACTGATCGCTATTCGGGTGATACCACGTTGGCCAACAAAAAGCCATCCCTGACACCCACAGCAGCTGCATCGGCCATGGGGGCATTCCCACCGCCGCCAGTTTCATCGGCTGAACTGGAAGCTCGCCTCAAGCGTTTGATGACCCCCGTCGCGCCATCAGGCGGAACTAACGCACCCAACCCTATCTTGGCCAACCCCTCGGCCAATGCTTCCGGCAATCCACAAGGTGCGATGGGTGGCTTGCTCAGCCCCACTTCGACGCCCAAAGCGATGGCCATGCGCACCTTTGATCCCAATTTGACCATTCCCAAGGGGGATGCCATCAATTGCGCCATGACCACCCGCGTGGTCACCGAAATCTCGGGTTTCACCAGCTGCATCGTCAGCGAAAACGTCTACAGCGCCAATGGCAAAGTCCTGTTGGTTGAGCGCATGAGCGAGATTCAAGGCGAGTACACCGCCGTGGGGCAACCTGGACAGCGCCGTGTTTACGTCCTGTGGTCTCGCGTGCGCAAGCCCGGCGGCATCACGATCGACATTGCCTCGCCCTCGACCGACAGCCTGGGCGCTGCGGGCATTGACGGCATTGTGGATAACCGCTGGTTTGAGCGGATCGGCAGCGCCTACCTGCTGTCGATATTTAAAGATTTTCTGGCGGCCAATGCAGCGTCCACCGCTGGCGGCACAGCAGGCGCAGGCACTGCGACCGGTTCCGCTTTGTATCAAAACTCCATCAGCACCAGTACCAGTTTGGCAGAAAAGGTGCTGTCGCAGTCCATGAACATCAAACCAGTGGTCTATGCACACCAAGGTGAGCGCATCGCTATCTATGTCGCCCGTGATCTGGACTTTTCTGGCATCTATCAAGTCACGCCTGTACAGCGCACACCATGAAATCCCCAGCCCCACCCTTTTCTACCGCAAGCGCCCCACCGTCAGGAAACAGCCTGCCCATCGACGCGGCAGTCACGCAAATGATGGAGCCCATTGAGGAGATTTTGGCGAATTATCCGGGGGCCACTGAATTTGCCATGGTTCGCCCTAGTGAAGCCTTCATTGAGCAAAGCGGTGCTTGGCACCGGCTTGAATTGCCTCAGTTCACACTCAAGCGCTGCCTCGAATTGGCCAACGTGGTGGCCATTTACGCCAACCAAGACATCAGCGAGCGTGCGCCGTTGCTCTCGGCCACCTTGCCCGCGGGTCAGCGTATCCAGATCGTGATCCCGCCCGCTGTTGAACGCGGCCAAATCTCCCTGTGCATTCGCATTCCTGGATCATCCGTCAGATCGCTGGAGTCCTACGTCCAGGACAAGGTGTTTGATCGGTACTTCTGGACCCAACAGCCGCTGACGGCCAGCATTGCGACACACCCCTGGAGCAAACTGGACCAGCGCCTGGCACAACTGCTGACTGAGCGCGACTTGATGGGTTTTTTGATCGCCGCAGTTCGTGGCAAGAAAAATATCGCCATCGTCGGCGATACGGGCTCCGGCAAAACCACTTTGATGAAAGCTGTTTGCCAGTACATCGCTGAGCACGAACGGATCATCACCATCGAAGACGTTCGGGAGTTGTTCTTGCCCAAACACCCCAACGCCAGTCACCTTCTGTATTCCAAGGGGTCTCAGGGCGTAGCAAAGGTGACGCCCGCCGATCTGATTGGCGCTTGCATGCGTCTCAAACCTGACCGTGTTCTGCTGGCGGAGCTGCGTGGTTCTGAAGCATTTGACTTCCTCAAACTGATGACCGCTGGTCACAGCGGCTCTGTCACCAGTTTCCATGCAGAAAGCTGTGGACTCTCCCCTCAGCGCTACGTGTTCATGAGCAAAGAACACCCTGATGCAGCCATGTTCACCGATGCTGCCCTCAAGCAACTGGTGAGCATGACGATCGACATCATCGTTCACATCACCGCCGAGCGCATGGAGGATGTTGCTGGCCAGGTCATCGGGGTCGACCGCTATGTGACCGAAGTCAGCTTCGATCCGTCCATGAAATTCAGGGCCTTGGCATGAACAAGATCCATCCTGCTCAACACCTTGTCGCAGCACTCGCTTTGCTGTTGATGGTTGTTGCGTGGCTGTATCTGAGTTCATGGAGCCATGTGCTCTTCACCCATGGTCCGATTTTTCCGATTGAGCCAGGGCAGGTTTACCAGTACTGGCAAGTTTTCTCGGGCGAGCCCAGCTTTACACGGGCAAAGACTGCTTGCGGTTTTGTCCTGTTCACATTGTGGGCTGCATCTCTTTTTGAGATTTACAAAGATCGCCGAGCCCTGCACGGCAATGCCCGGTTTGCCAGCCAGCGGGAAGTCAAAAAAGCGGGTCTGTTTGCCAAGCACGGCATTTTGATTGGAAAGTTTCTTGGCAAATTCTTGGTGCTGGGTGGTCAATATTTTGTGCTTCTGGCTGCGCCCACCCGTGGCGGTAAAGGCGTGAGCATGGTGATCCCCAATTTGCTCAATTGGATGGGTTCCGTCATTTGCATGGACACCAAGCTGGAGAACTTCAACACCACCAGCGCCTACCGCCAACGGATTCTCAAGCAAGAGGTGTTCCTTTTTAATCCATTTGCCTCTGACCGCAAAACCCACTGCTGGAATCCACTGGACGAAGTGCGGCGTGACCCGGTCCTGATGGGGGGCGACGTTCTTCAAATTGCCCAGATCTTCTACCCAGACCGCGCTGGCGACAAAAACCCGTTTTTCACGCAGCAAGCGCAAAACCTGTTTTTTGGCTTGACCCTGTTGTTGCTGGAAACCAAGCACCCCCGCTGCACCATGGCCGAAGTGTTTCGCCAAGGCTCGGGCTACGACAAGCCACTGCGTGAACACCTGCTGGAAATGCTGGATTTGCACAAAAACTTGAGCCGCCAATGCCGTGATTCCTTGAACCGGATGCTCGCCAATCCAGATGAGACCTTTGGCAACATCAAGGCCAGCTTTGATGCGCCGCTGCTTATGTTTGCCAACCCCTTGGTGGATGCAGCCACATCTCGCAGTGATTTCAAGCTCTCGGATGTCCGCCGCAAGCGCGTTTCCATCTACTTTGGCATCACCCCCAACCGCCTGGTCCAGGCCGAACGCCTGACTAACCTGTTTTTCACGCAAGCCATCGCCCTGAACACCGAGGTCTTGCCGGAAAACGACAAGACCTTGCGCTACGAGTGCTTGCTGGTCAACGACGAGTTCACCGCTTTCGGTCGCATCGCCATTTTGGTCAAAGCAGTCTCATTTGTCGCCGGTTACAACCTGCGCCTTTTGACCATTGTTCAAAGCAAGTCGCAACTTCAAGGTGACGGACTGTATTCGCAGTCTGACGCACGCAACCTCATCGTCAACCATGAGGTCAAGGTGGCATTTGCGCCTGGCGATCACCAAGAGGCCAAAGAGGTCTCCGAAATGTTGGGCACCTACACCACCAAGTCGACCTCCACCTCATCGAGCCGCAGTGCCAGCGTCGTCTCTGTACACACCCCCGGCACCGCAGGAGAAAACACCTCGGATCAGCGCCGAGCACTCATGATGCCCCAAGAGCTCCAGCAAATGGCTTTTGAGCATGAGATCGTCGACAAAAAGGGCATTCGGCCCATTCTCGCCGACAAGATTTTGTATTACGCCGACCCGGTCTTTGTCGATCGCCTCAAGCAAGTCTCTCCCAGCTTGCGAGCACTGGGCAGCGCCCTGCCCACCAAGGATCAGCTGGATCAGGCCCGGCTCGATGGCGAACTGGCCATCCCTGTGGCTGCACTTTTCATTGACCTTGGGGCAGGACAAAACCTGGTCAGCGACAGCGATATCCACAGCGCCAGTGATACCGGCCAAGGCGGTAGCGCCCAGCTCTTGCAACCCAAACCCGTGCAATCACCCATGGACCCTTTGGTGGCCGCTGCCGCACGCAAGCTGGCTCTTGATCTGGCTGACTGGAGCGCGTTTTCGACGGCCGATGAGGTCAAGTCGCATGTGCTCAAGACACTTTTTATGCAGGACTTTATGGGAGAAAAACGCCATGTCTCCATTTGAAGACAAATACAGCGGCGGCGGCGCGACAGACGCCGCATGGCGTGCGCAGGTGCAGGCAACGGCCACCCAGAAGTTGGCACAAGCCTTGGCCGAGCAACAGACCATCCGCCCAGCCGCCAACGCGCTGGAGTTTCAACGCAACCTGAGCCATGTCATCGAACAACTGGCTCATGAGGAGTTGACCTTGATCGAAAACATGACAGGTATGGATTTACTGGAAAAACTGACCGCCGCTCAATCCGGTGACACGGTCGAATTCACACCCGCTCAAGCCGAACAACTGGGGGCCTTTAAGGAGGACGCCATCGGCGATGACGATCTGGATGCAAATGGGCAGGAAAGCACTGAGTCATGAGCGATCAGACCAACGTGATTGACGACTCTGGCCAAGTGCCTGGCCCGCTCACGCTCGAGCGGACCTTGTTTTTGCTCAATGAATTCTGCGCGATTTACCCGGTCGCTGCTAAC